>Ga0100390_10003225_pt1 | contig 14304 bp, 21 predicted proteins | sample CryGeymeta201514_FD_81540 | JGI IMG/M metagenome (GOLD analysis project Ga0100390, IMG submission 81540) | Groundwater microbial communities from Crystal Geyser aquifers in Utah, USA - Crystal Geyser metaG 2015-14 | ecosystem: Environmental > Aquatic > Deep subsurface > Groundwater | place... | reverse complement strand
TCTTGCGGGCCTCATTGCTCAGGAGGTTGAGGCTGCTATGGCGAAACATGGGGTAAATTATAAGCTGGTTCCCACGGGGCCAGGCGGCATGAAAGCGGTGAGGTATGGGGACTTAATCCCGGCTCTGATAGCAGCCGTTCAGGAGCTGAGCCAACAAGTTGCAGAATTGAAAACTGCACGGTAGGCTAAAAACGGCTTACAAAACATAGTCTATTGTGTACAGTATTTGTGGATTAAACAAGCCATGCTTGGGAAGGAGTCTGAACTGTTGTACATGTAGGATGATTTTGGTAACGAAATCTGTTTCGTTACCAAAATGTTCTTTAATTGCTACTTTTAATTTATTCAGCCTCCCCCTTATATAGCAGTTATGGCCAATCAGTGTGCATATATTTCTTTCTTCTAACTTCTGCATAAATGCCCTCTAGTCAACCAAACTTAAGTTTTCCCAAGCTCCTTCCTTTAGGAAGGGGTAGTTTATCTATAAGCCCCTTAAGACAATGTTGGCATATATCAATTTCTATCTTATTGCCATCACCAAACACTGAACCATATCCACCTGTAAAGTTTATGAAATGAAATTCTTGTAGCTCCATTTCATCAGTATATTCAGTCTTACACATATCGCATACAATAGAATATGGTTTATCTATTTCTATAGTTTCCTTAGTGTAAAACTTCATGTCTACCCTCCACTATTTACAATAATGTTATTTATCATACCTTCATCAGTATCCCACAGGAAGGCTTCACCAGCTCTGAATTTATTTATATACCCTTTCCTATAATGCCAGTTATCTGTTCCTGAAATAGAAAGCAATGTTCTTACTACCATACCTTGAAATGAATCACCTGATATAAACTTCATTTCTTTTCTCTTGTGGAAGTGGCCTATATGCCATTCTCTATAGTCTGTTTTAGACCACATATCTTTTTCTTCACTAGCCATAATGGAAGGTAAGTCTCTGTGGGGTTCTTCATCACCATGAGTGAAACCAATCATACACTTACCCCATTGTATATATTTTCTAGCTTTGGGTGATACATCAACTTCTACTCTATCAGTTGATGAATAGTGTTCCCTTATTGCATCAACAAGGAAGAAAGAAGTCTCAGGGTCATGATTACCAGGAATCCATAATATATGTACCGGAGCTATACCAAGACAGTAATCTATTGCTTTTATTATAGCCATCTTCCCTGCTTTATATATCTTGGGGAGTCTGCTATCCACATCAAGGAAGTTACGTGCTTTAGGTGTCAACCCCTCTGGATTATTCACATGGAAGAAATCATTACCAAGAGGGAAAAGTATCTTGGAAATGTTAAAGTTGGTAACTCTTTCTAGTATCTTCTTTACCGTATCTACATATAACCTCTCAGCTATTTCTATATCATAATCATTTCCGGTTTCCTTATCCCATGCCAACATACCAAAGTGGACGTCAAATAGACTAACTTCAAGCATAAGATTCCTATCAGTAGTCATTATACCTGAGGCATAAACAGGTTTATGCTTAGGAAGCTCTTTTATAAGTTCTCTTATTGCTTGTTCTATAGGTTGAATTATCTTAGGCTTAAGCCATATTTTAACAAGTGCTCTTTGATTGCCGTCAGTAGAAGACCAATAGTTTATATTGTGCTTTTCTATAAACCACTTTGATAAGTCTACTTTAGCTAGTTCAAGAACTTTATCTAATGAATCAACTAGGTTAGTCTCTACTGTAAGAGAATTGCCATCTTGACTTATATTTATATTAGTATTATCTTCAACCTTATTCTTCCATAACTTAGCATAAAATCTAGCTTCCGGGTCAGAGATAGCTAGGAGTTCAGCTAGAGAATATCTTCCTATATTCTCATTTTCCTCAAAGACTTGTGCAATATTATCAGGTATTTCTGCTTTTACTATCAATATCCATTCCCCCTCTTATATATCATATATCTTTCTGTCTGATATTCGTTGAGTTGATGGTATTTTACCGGAAGGAAAATCTTTGCATACACCATCTTCAGGTATAAAGTAAGAATAAGATTGCCAATGTTTGTTTGGTTCAGCTAAAAATCTATAACATTTATAATTTATTGGGCAAGTTTCATTACTGCACAATGTTATATCAGGCATAATATATCCTTAAGTGTTTGTATTCTGTAAACATTATTTAACTTTATATTTCTTCCTCTATTCCAAGGTCTAGTAGGAATGAAAGCCTTCTTCAAAATAGGGGCACAATCTTCTATTGTCTTAAATCTATCATCAACTAATATACCAAAATTGTGTTTAAGACAATCTTGCCTCTTATCCTTAGAGAAAATAACCTCATAAGGAACAGATAAATGTTTATCTAACATCTTATGAGTTACTTCCTTCAATAACTCATTTCTGGAAGTAAGAACAATAATAGGTTTTCCAGTAGCACCATAAAAGAAAGTAAGAACTTCATTAACATAAGCATATGGTTGTACCCAATCCCAATATTTTATAGCTACATCATCTATAAATCTATTGAAATCTTCTTGACTTATCCTTCCTTCTGGATTCATGTCATAAGTATTGCATGAAGCAATGCAATCAAACCCAAAGCGTATCAGGGATTCCTCCCTGAATGCTTTGGAAGTTTGAAACAATACGTCATCAAGATCAAATGCTATTTTTTCCAAAGAATCTTCTGCTCAAATTCAGTAAGTAATGGTCTATATTCAGATTTATAATTAGGAGCAGGGGACGCATCATCAAAATCATATAGCACATATTCTGCTTTCCATCTAACTATAGGCATTGACGTATTTTTAGAATCGAATGCTGCTAACGCTCTTTTCTTTGCCATCTCCCTACCTTTTGATTTACATGGTGTTTCTACCATAGAACAAATAGCTATTCCTCTTGCTACAATTCCATTTTCTTCAACAAGGCATATTGTAATAACAGGTGCATTTGCCAATCGGTCTCTTCTATAATAATATTTAATATTCATCTACTTTCCTTTCTGTTAAAGAATTTTGATGTTAGATGGTAGTTCATCTAAAACGTCTTCCAATTCTCTCTCAATAATATCCTTGATTTTTTTCCTCTCTTTCTTGATAGAATGCCCTATATATATTTTACCAGGAGGGATAGCTTCCCCTCTAGGGAAAATATAAAGATTGTCTCGTTCCTTAGTAATTCTTATCAACTTTTCTAAGCCTCCAAGGAATGTCTTGTATTTGTCTGCATACTATCTGTGTGCAACTTGAACACAATACTTCTAATGCATCATCAGCACCTCTATCTCTATCCTTACCACAAACACAACATACTAAAGGCACTAATTCTTTTCTTCTCTTTGTTCTCATCTCAGTTCAAAAGGCAGTCTGCCAGTCTGAAAGCCCGCTGCTGCTCTATGACCACCTCCGCCATAGTTCTTAGCGATAGCACTAACGTCTATATAAGGCTTATCAGTGTAAAGATGCACAGACCACTTACCTTTCCTCCAACCAAAAGCCACCATAATATCATAATGTAAGTCAGAAAAGCAACTAAATAATTTAGAATTAGCTATCGTTCTATTTACAGCAATAGCAGTAAATCCATCTAAGTTAGTATAGAACATGCCATTTCTGGCATACATCTCATTATCCTTATCTATATATTTTCCTAAGAGCTTTCCATCTCTTAGCATTTCAAGAAATTCACCACTGTCTTCGTATAACTCAAACAATCTTCTCCAATTATTCATGGTTGATTCAGTATCTGGAATAGTATTGCCAAGTTTGAGTCTGTGTTGTATTGGCAAGACACGTTCATCCTCATGATCCCATACGTCATAACGACCTAAGAGATGAACAATTACAGGCATTTCCTTATCTGGAAACAAGTACTCCCAAGTAAGCTCACAACCGGCTTTTCCTTCTACTGTCCTGCCATTTATAGTAATTCCTGATGCTGTATAATCAGCTATGGAAGTCTTGTGATGGTCAATCCAAGTAAAGTCAGCCAGTTTATTTAACTTTATCATATCTTCAAAAGGTTGCAGGGAAAAGTCAACCATAAATACTTCTTCTTTGTGTGCTACTTTATCCCAAGGAAACTTGTCACCATAATTTATCTTGTGCATTTCTGCAAGTGGATATTTTAGTTTACATATTGCTCCTGAACAGTGTCCATCTAAATCTGCTGAATGATAAAATACTTTCAAATAATAGCCACCCCTTTCTTAGTTAATCCCACCACTCTCTATATTTAGATATAATTCTAAATAGTTGTTTTTGTACCTGCTTTATATTCTTATCTTCTTCTTTGTAAAGTCTATCTAGATCATTACCCAATTCTTCTTTAGAGTATTGGTCTTCCTTTTCATAAAATATTTTATTGTCCTCACATTTAACTTCACCATATTTATTAGTAATATAATCATAATCAAAGAAGTCATCCAGGTACAATTTTTCCACTAAATTAGCAGCTTCATCTATTTTATCTGCTATCTTAGCAGATTCTTCCGCATTACCCCTATATCTATGATTGTAGGCCATATATCTTAGAACTTCTGCAATGAAGGCAAGCAGATATGACCAATCCCACCATCTGAATCCCCACAATGCTTTGCCAAGTCTATAAAAGTTTTTAATTCCATATTTTAAATTATTAAACATTATAACTATGTACAATTTGCTCCTTGTTTACATTGACTGTATAGTTATAATTTCCAAAGCCTTCTGTTCCAGTACCATCATTCACGAATGTTATCTGAAGCATATAATTCTCCCAATTCCTTATGAATTTTGTTTATAGTTGTTATTAGCTTTACTATTTTAGATATATATATTTTGTCTACACCACTATCAAAAATATATTCTTCTGTTCTACTAAGTTTAGTAACTGCACTTTCCAAAGTACCTCTTGCTTGTGAAATATAATATTTATTAAAAACTGCATCATCTATTTGTAATGATGCTGGCATGTTAATAGATTTTTCTCATAGTCAAACATTATGTCGTCATCAAAACCATAGTCGTCATCATCCAAACTAGCTATTCTATTTCGTCTTCTGTAGGGATTTTCCCAATCTTCCCTCATAAGCTCAGACCTTAATTCATACTCTCTCTGCATTTCCCAATCATTTAGTTTCATAGCTCTTACCCCTTTCTTAATAGAAGATAATCACTTTATTGAAAAAGTCAACCACAAATTGATGAACCACACCCACCTAATTCAATTTTACATATCATACACCCAGATTCTCTAACCAAAGTATGTTCTTTATGGCAGTTAGGGCATTCTACCCCTGAAACAGTAGAACCGTCAGGAATATACTTCTTCAAAGCTCTTGACACAGCTTTAGTAAAAGAAATAAGATTACCAGAAGTTTTCTCTATCTGCTCAACAACAAACTTTAATGGTATATTATGTCTCATACAAAGGGAAATAATACGGTTAAAGGCTGCCACTGTTTCATCAGTAAAACCGTTAGATACGGTATAACTTTTATCGTCTGATGTCAATTCATATTTACCACGCTTAACCTTTCTTATTATTCCTGATTTAATTTTAGTATCTATGAATACTTCCCCATCATCAGTATAATTTTCATTCACAAAAAGTTCATAAGGTTTTTGATTAAGTATCCCAACACAAACGTAGTATTTTCTCTTCCCTACAGTAAAGTGATATACATCAGCTTGAAGTTCTTTTGGCCTCCTTGGTGTTAGTCTTACTTCTGTTTCATTGTTCCTGTCAACTAATATACCTTCTCTACTTCCATCTCTATAAACAGTTACACCTATCACTTTTCTAGTATGAGCTTCAAGATAAATGTTGGCTACATCTGTAACAGTGGCAGATGATGGAAGATTTATAGTTTTACTTACTGAAAGACCTGTATTAAATGCTACTGCTGTAAGGATATCCAGATGTTCTATTGGTGATAACTCACGGGCAGTTATAAACAACTTTTTTTCTTCCTTAGTTAGAATTTTAGAATTTATACATGAACCTTTATTATCCTCTACCTCTTTAAGAATTATATCATGTTGTTCAGGATATTTATTGGTAATATACTCATCAAATACTGGGTCAACTATTAACATTTCTTTGTAAGTATTATTTTCTTGTTCTACCTTTCTTATATAAGCTAGAGAAAATAATGGCTCAATACCAGAAGTAGTATTAGCTATTGTTGATATTGTTCCTGTAGGAGCTATGCTAGTTGTTGCATGGTTTCTTATACCATGCGTCTTTATAGCATCAATTAACTCAGGCTTTAGTAGTCTTTCATTAACTTTAAGAAACAAATCACAATCGAATGCAGGATAAGGCCCATGAATACAAGAAAGAGCTACTGATTCCTTTAACGATTCAATAGTGAGAGTATTACTGGCCCTATCTGCAAATATATAAGCTTCATTAGAATTATAAGGTATACCCATTTTCATAAGTGCATGAGCAAGTCCCATGATACCTAATCCAATAGACCTTATATTACGTGTAACTTCTTCAATCTGGAGAATTGGAAAGTAGTTACAGTCTATAACATTATTTAAGAATCTAGTAGCTAGATGTATTAGAGTAGTAAACTTCCCCCAATTAAATACTTTATCTTTAACTAAAACTAATTTACTCAAGTTAATACTTCCAAGACAGCAAGAAGAATATGGAATGGCTACATGCTCTTGGCAAGGATTTGATAATACATGAGAATCTACATTAGTTATACTACATCTATCATAAGCTATAGTAGAGTTAAATATTCCTGGTTCACCTGTTCTCCAAGCATTTTCTACCAATTTGCTCCATAATTGTCTGACAGTAACTTCCTTATCATTCTGTATAAGTTTGTATTTGTCCCCACTTTTAGGCTGTACAAACATAGGTGATTCAGGACTATCTGCTAACAAATCATAAAACCAATCAGGTATTCGTACTGAGAAATTAAATCGTTTATAAGTTTCATTTGTGGGGTCTGATTTAGCCTCTATAAAATTAAGAATGTCAGGATGGTCAATATCTAACATTGCCATACCTGCCCCTTTCCTTCTCCCTCCTTGTCTTATACTATCAAGAAGAGAACTAAACATACTTATAAATGCCAATGGCCCTGAACTATTCCTACTAATTGACGATATATTTTCATAAGAACTTCTTAGAGAGGAAAAATCATACCCTACACCACCACCTGATTTAGTGACAAGACCTGCTTCCTTGTAGGCATCAAGTATACCTTCTATGCTATCTTGAATATTCATTGGAAAGCAGGATGAAAGTGTGCCGCCTTTGTTGGCATTATAATTCATAAGAGTAGGAGTAGAAGGTATAAACTCTTTATTTAATATATATTCTTTGATAGGTGGGTAGATACCACTAACCCTTTCAGCAATATCTGCCCATGAATCTTCTCCATCCTTATAATAACGTGACTTGAGAAGTTCTTGTATGTCTTGTTCACTTGCCATATAATATCACCTTTCTTATTACTAATAATCAACTGGCTTGGCCAGTATTTACAATTTGGAGTTTAAGAACATCAAGAGATGATTTATAATACTTTTTCCCTCACTATATTATTAGCGTTTGAATAATATAACCAACGCAACCCAACATGTTTTATATAATTATAACACCAGTTACACGGTTTAGCTAGAACTAAATCTTGATTTCTTGCTACTCTTACTACAAGAATGGAACAACCTTTAAGCTCTGTTCTAGCATTTGTTATTGCATCTACTTCTGCATGTATACCAGTGTTCTTAATAAACCTTTTAGTATAACTACGTTTAGACTTTAGATAATAGTTATGGCCCATAGAAATAATGTTTTTCTTATCCCATATAATAGCACCTACTCTATGCTGGCAAAGAGACAATAATGCCTCTTTGCAAGCAAGTTCTATAAGGTTATCTGAGACCATAAAGATTCTAAAACTTCTTTCTTCTCTTTATCTTTACACAAATCTATATTCCATTGAACCATACTTTTAACCTTTGTTCTTAAATCATTATCTTCTTCTGCCCAAGCCCACTTTAATAGCTCAATCCAACTAATAGTATCCATTTTCATGCCGGTAAGATTGCCCAAATATGCTTCAATTATATCTTGTAGCATAACACTTTTAGTGTTGTTAGAAAACTGTTTCCAATGCTTCTTTATCCAACCAATACATATTCCTATGATATATGTCTTCCTGCCCAAACAATAACGGAAGGCAGCCAATGACATGATTTGATCCTCAGTGGATTGACTTATCCTCACCTTGCTTTATCTCCGGTTCAGTAGATTGAAGTTTTTCCATAATGACATTAGCTATATGACTATCGTCAAATGGATTAGGCGTTATCAAACTCCATATAACATCTTTCACTCCATACATATTTCCCATCATACTAACTTTTTCTCCAAGTCTGGGAATCAAGTCCCATCTTTTGTCAATAAACTCTTTGTCACTTAAATAAAATCTAATGTTTGCCATAATTAATCTCCTATTTTGAATTTTCTTTTCTGCCTAGCTTTAGCCAAAGCTTCTAAAGCGTTAGGATTAGGTTTACGTTCACTGCTTTTCGAAATAGCTTTGTTATTTCGAAAAGGATATAATGGGCATAATGGTGAAGTACACCCGGATACTTCTGTTTCATTGAAGCCCATACATTCTTTACAAAAGAACTTTATAGCTGTCCTCCTAGTTAAATTAACAACAGCAGTTCCCTTTAATGTTCTAATTTTGTGTTTCATCTACTTTCCAGCAAGTATACTCCTTTATTTATAAGGGTGTGGTTAACTACCAATTCCTTCAAATATAATTGGAATCTTTTCTTTCAACTCTTTTAATAAAGGTATCATAATTTCCCTCATTTGTGGATGCGCTTTCTTAGAAGTTCTTAGTTTTAGTATATGCCTCCATTCTCTAAAGTTGGCTGTTATAACTATTTCCGCTTTAAGCGCAGAAGGAAGTAAGTCACGTGCATCTTCTGCTTTACATCCTACCATTAACAATCTTTTATAGTATAGTTCTGCTAATAACAGACTTTCTGCCCACAAAAGGTCATTATCAGGATATAATCCTTGCAATGCTACCAAATTTTGTGGTGAATATTCTCCAACTGGAATAGACACCCAAGCTGGTTTTATGAATATCATATCATCATTATCATATTTAACATATCTTGTACTTTCCTGACTATAAGATGCTAATCTATGTCGTACCAGTTCGTTTGCTATAGCCCTATTGATAATGAATCTTACAGTTATCGTGCTATGTTCAATCACACTCTCATGTGGTGGTGATTGAGAAAGTAATGCTTTGACTAATGTATCCGCACTACTATCTTTAATCTTATCTTGAGATTGATAGCAAACTCTGGCACAATATTCTACCAACTTATTGTTTGTCTGACTTATAAATAATATTTCGTAAAAAGGTTTTATTATTATCACGGATACATACCATCATTTGGATGTTTTTTTGAAGACCCCTTCACCAATTCTACAGGATAATTTCTTGCATTTATCTTTATCTTTTTTTCTATTGCTTCTTCCAAGTTAATATTATTGTCATAGCAAAAGGTCAGAAGGTAGATTGCAATATCTGCAATCTCTTCTTCCACGTCAATCTTGTCTACGTGTTCAGCCCATTGATAAAGTTCTAGTAATTCATTTGCCTCTAAACTGATAGATATAGCTAAATTCTTAGGAGTATGGAATTGCTTCCAATCCCTTTCATCCCGAAAATCAATTATCTTGTCAACAATTTTTTTGTTCATTGTTCTCCTTCTTATAATACCAATGATCCCAATCATCATCTGTCAATTTTATATTACTATTTTCATTCTTTGCCCATGTCTCAAACGTAGTATCTCCTCTATTATATCCAAAATTTAAACCATAATTTCTAAAAGCCTTCACCAAATTAGTAGTCCAATACTTACCTATAAAAGTGTTTTTGTGTGTAGTTAAATTTAATGGTCTATATTGCATAAAATAAGGATTACTTCTGTAAGTCCAAGCTATCTTAACTCTATAATATGCATCCTGTGGAGTATCAGTATAATTAAATAAAACATAAGTATATGAGTTACCTTTTATCTTTAATCCTTTGTCAATCAACAATTCCATAGCTTTCTGATAATATTCATCATCCTCCATAGAATCAAAAGCTGTTCTGAATCCATTTCTAATATATGATAATGATGCAAGTAATTCAGCATTTTCTTCTGTTACAGTTCTACAATCTATACCATTATTAAATATAACTTTTTTATTATTCTGATTTAGTGACTCAACTACATTTCTTATATGATTAATATCAGCAGTTAAAAAATTATTGTCTGATACTACACAAACTTGTCTATTTACTTGTTCTATATTCTCTTTCCAAGAAGATGAAATATGGAACTTTGGCTCTAACCTATGAACCATACAAAATCCACATCTATTTGGGCATCCTCTAGTAGTAAATAAAGTCATTGCATCTTTGAAAAATCCACTAACTTGATAATCCAACGAATAATCAGGTATACACCTATCTAAAATATCAGAATACCCTGTAAATACTGACACATTCTTAGAATTGTTTATTATATATTCTGGCATCAATGATGCAAAAATACCACCAACTATAATTGGTGTATCATAACTGTAAAAAGTATGTCTAATATGATGCAATGTTTTTAAGACAGTTTCAGCATCAGTAGTAAAACATGTAGCTACACAAATTAAATCATAATTTCTATTTACATCCCCTCTACTATATTCAACAGTAGAACCATTAGATTTAGTTAAAGATGCTATTTTAGCTAGACCTAAAGGTATATAACTACGTTTATAAGGAGGTTCAACCAATAAAATATCTTTAGGTGTAGATAACATATTTATCAGAGTAGATTCGTTTATAATCATAAATATTATCCTGTAATTATATATGATTTTTTAATTTCTTTTTCCATCTTGTTTAGATTTTCTACTGCTGCATTAAAATATGTCTCTTTCAATTCAATGCCAATAGCTTTTCGTTTATATTTCAATGCTTGATAAGCCTCACTACCAATACCCATAAAAGGCGTAAGAATAGTTTCATTAGGATTGGAATATAGTTTTATACACCTTTCTATCGTACCTAATTGCAATGGGCAAATATGCTTTTCATCATCAACCCCTCTGGCTCTATAAAACGATAAAGTATCTGATTCTGATATTCCAAGCCATATACCATTTGCCCATTCTATCCATATTTCATTATTCATATCACCATTTTCAACTGGTAATATAGGAACTTGGTTTATCCCTTTTTTCCGAAATATTAAAATTTGGTCAGCTAATGCAGGTCTACTTTCTACAGAATCTTTATAAAATTGAGCAAACAAAAGAGCTTTACTTTTTGTTCTGATGGCCTGAGAGTTGTGAGTAATAACAAAATTTTCAGTAATAAATAGACCATCTGTAGCTTCTACTTCTATACATGTGCATTTATCATTATCAATGGCATCTATGTCTGTGATATATCTTATATGATTTTTCTTTCTTGGTATAAAACGATCTACTTTTCTTTTTAAAGTAACAGGGCACCAAACATCACCAAATATTTGTATAGCTACTCTATACATAGACCTTCCATATCTAACATCACCTTTGTAAATATATTTATCACCCCTAGATTTATTTATTATAGCATTACATCCCAAAGATAACATAATAGTCCTAACATCTTTTGCTAATTGTTCAGACGTTGTAAAAAAGTCAATTTTGTTTTTTATAGATATTCTACCATCAGTATCTATCAGTCCTCTAATAATATCTTTTCTTGCATCTATTGATGAATAAATATATTCTGAAGGAATAAACTTTTCCCAAGCCCTGCATCCTTGTAGCCCTAGTTTTCTTAAATTGTCCATAACTAAATTTTCATCAACTACTGTTGGGTAAACTATAGCTGCTGTTTGAACTAATCCGTTTTTTTTATCAGAACCTTTTCTTTTGACTAAGATATGTCCTTCTGGCAATTTTACCTTATTTAATATTTCAGTATCTGTACATATTTCCACTACTTTTTTCTGGCTAATAGAACCATCACCCAACAATACACCTAACAAATAAGGGTCTATCACAAAATTATCTTTCTTTTCATAAAGAACAGGTTTAGTTAAAAAAGGAATACTAAACTTTGGTTTATTATAAGAATATCTAACCTTTTTATTTAAAATATCTATAGTAGTCATTAATTTAGATTTATTACGTACTACAGAGTTAGTAAACCATATATGGTTCGCATGGCAATCAATATAATCACCATCTCTAAATTTAACTCTATATAATTGCTGAATACCTTGAGGATAAACACCAAGAACCTTAGTAGGTGTACCATCTGCCCCAGTAACAAAATCTCCTACCTTCAATGTTTCTATAGGATGCCATCCCAAAGGAGTCATAACTTGTGTCCCATTTCTTAAAGCTTGCGGATTTTTTGCAATAAATGCTCTACCCACAAAAGTCCATCCCTCTTTTTCATGAGCCCTTATTACATCGCCAGGAAAATCTTTAAGACCAATATAGCCATCCCGTGTCAACATAGCAGGAATATCACTTGTATGAACACAAGACAATCTTCCTGGTTTAGTTACCCTTAATACTTCCCTAATAATAAAAGAATAATGTTTAAAAAATTCACTTGAGTCTTTACAATTACCAAGATCACGTTCACTGTCAGTGTAAGTAAAAAGTTCTGCAAATGGGGGAGAATATACTGACAAGTCAATAGATTCATCAGGAATCTCTTTAAGCCTTGTGCAAGAATCTCCCAACATAGCAACCCAATTCCTACCTTTTACTGTATCTTCCTTGTAACTTGTTCTACTATAAGTTAGAGAAGCTAACTTTTCTTTTTCATAAGTCTTAATCTCTTCTATCAATCCTTTTCTCAACCTCTCTGCCATCATATCTTTTCTCATTACATTATTATATATTTCACTTTCAAGATTAGAAATCACTATATGAACATTTACTGGCTTGGTTTGCCCAAATCTCCATTCCCTCCTTATAGATTGATATAACATTTCCCAAGAATCATTAAGTCCAAAGAATATCATATTGTTAGCATTTTGCATGTTAAGACCAAATCCACCAATTTTAGATTTAGTAATGAGAACTTGATATTTACCATCTTGAAAATCTTCAAACATTTGAGCTTTGTAATCAGGTGAATCAGACCCTTCTACTTCCACACTTCCTTCTATAAGTTTAGAAAGTTCTTTACTCTCTTTATCAAGACCACACCATATAATCCACTGACCACTATCTTGACTAATAAGTTCTTTTACTTTACTAAGTCTATATTCGACAGTAAAATCTCTTATCTTAGCTCTATCTTTAATTCCCTTTAAAGAAGAGAAAAACATCTCACCATTGGGATTATAATCTACATCAACAACATGTAGATTATAATTAAGTGGTGGTAATATAAAACCATTATCATCATATTCTAAGTCAGATGGTTTAGTCATACAAAATGCCCATGAGGCCAGCCAACGAAAGAAAGGTTTTTCTCCATGATGCCTCAATCTCCATTCAGTACCATCTTTATTCATACCCTTCTTTCTATAAAAAGAATTACCATTTTTAATAGTGTGTTCTTTATTAGCATTTATAAAAAACATTGCTAACATTTCTGCCCTTGTGCAAACACCCAAGAACTCAGCATGATTACCTACTTCTATAAAATCATTTGGTGCAGGAGTAGCAGTACAACAAAGTCTATAAGGAACTCTTTGACAAGCTTCTATGAGTTTAGCTCTAGTCCTACTAGAAATAGATTTTAGTATACTGCTTTCATCAAGAACTACAGTACCAAAGCTTGAATAGTTGAATTTTTCCAACATTTCATAGTTGGTAATGTAAATTCCTTTATCACCTACTTCTTCCTGACTTCTGACATATTTAACTTCTAAATCTATTTTTCTACCTTCTCTGACTGTTTGTCTAGCTACTGATAATGGAGCAATAATAAGAGTATTCTCATCTAGTAAACGAGAAAACTCTAATGCTATCAGGGTCTTCCCAAGCCCTGTGTCTAAAAATACAGCACATCTTCCCTTAGCTACAGCCCATTTAGTTACATCTCTTTGAAATTGAAATAGCATAGGATGAATATCTTCTACAGATATATCCTTACCTTTAGATTCATATCTTATATTTTTAGTATCAAGAAATTTGGTATATTCCAATTTTATAGTTTCCTTTTCTAAATCCACAATATTTAGTCATTTCCTTTAGATTTACTAATATATTCTACTCTATGCTTATAACCATGTATAAAGACTGTTTTGTAATGAAACCCAATTATCTTTCTT
>Ga0100390_10003223_pt1 | contig 14311 bp, 10 predicted proteins | sample CryGeymeta201514_FD_81540 | JGI IMG/M metagenome (GOLD analysis project Ga0100390, IMG submission 81540) | Groundwater microbial communities from Crystal Geyser aquifers in Utah, USA - Crystal Geyser metaG 2015-14 | ecosystem: Environmental > Aquatic > Deep subsurface > Groundwater | place... | reverse complement strand
GGCGATGAGGACGTCTTGGATGGCGATGTCCGCACCGTTGCTGTTGGTCAGCGTGATGCTGTCACCACTGCGCTCGGCGACGATGCCAGTGGTGGAAGAGACGTCGTTGATCGCCTGGACCAGGGGATCGAGGCCGGTGCCACTGCCGGTGGTGGAAGCGGAGATGGAAACGAGGGTGCCGTCGTCACCGGCGATCTTGAAGGTGGTGGCGCCAGTGGAAATGGTGGACAGGGTGGCCACCGTCGAGGCGGTGGCGGTGACCCCGGTGGTGGAGGTCTTGTCGTTGATCCCGGTGGCGATGTCGGCTGCGCTCTCCCCGAGGGTGACGGCCACCGTGTCCTGGCCGAGATTGCCGGAGATGGTGAGGGTCTGGGCGGTGATCCGGTTAGCGGTGGTCACCGTGGAGCCAGAGCCGCCGTTGACGTTCGCCGCCGCGGCGACCGCCGAGTTGATACCGGAGACGTTTGCCGAATCGCCGGTCACCGAGTTGTTGCCGATGGTGTTGGCGGCGGTGTTGCCGATCGAGATGTTGATCGTCTGGTTCGCCCGGAACCCCACCTGGAACTTGGCGTTGGTGAAGGTGCCGTCGAGGACCTTGGTGCCGTTGAACTCGGTGGTGGACGAGATGCGGGTCACCTCGCTTTGGAGCTGGGTGACCTCGGCCTGGAGGGAGGCGCGGTCAGAGCTCGAGTTCGTGTCGTTCGCCGACTGGACCGCCAGCTCGCGCATCCGCTGCAGGGAGTTGGTCACCTCCTGGAGCGCGCCTTCTGCCACCTGCGCGACCGAGATGCCGTCGTTCGCGTTGCGGATCGCCTGGTCGAGGCCGCGGACCTGGGAGGTCATGCGCGAGGAGATCGCCAGCCCTGCGGCGTCGTCCTTGGCGGAGTTGATCCGCAAACCGGACGAGAGTCGCTGGAGCGCCGAGCTGACGCCCATGGCCGACTGGTTGAGGTTGCGCTGGCCGTTGAGGGCCAGCAGGTTCGTGTTGACTGCGAGTGCCATGGGACTTTCCTCCGTGGAAAGTGCGGGTCTGTCCGACCCTAGGGTTGGGGCGGGCATCCTGCACCGCCACTGGTCTTACCGGGTTTTTCCGGTAGCCAGCGTTATCGGCGGTGGGGGGGCTCGCCTTGAGGGGGAGGGGCGCGAGTCCCGGAGCAGAGACCATTCGCGGAGCCATCGTGGGGCTGGGCAACAAAGAGCGGGGCGATCCGGGCCCGGATTTGCTTCGTCGCTTCGTTCCGCTCCTGCACAGTCGACCGACAAAGTCCGGCCGCCTCTTCTGGTTTTGGGTTGGGGAGCGTGGCGTCGTCGTGGGCGGGTGCATAAAGTTTTCTCCCCGGCCGCCGATCAGTGGCCGAGGGGAAGCCACGGGAGAAAAACCATGAAGATTGGATCGGGCAACAACAACAAGAAGGTTCGGACCGGCAACGCCGCCCCTACCGCGAAGGCGGGGAAGTCAGGCAAGGCGGGGGGTGCGGCCGCCGCCGGGCGGTCCCATGCCGGGGCTGACCACATGGAGATCTCCGGCCACGCCCGGGAGGTCCAGCAGGCGTTGGATCTGGCCACCGCGGCGCCGGAGATCCGCACCGCCAAAGTGGAGCCGTTGAAACAGGCGGTGGCGGACGGCACCTACTACCGCCCGAGCGACGCGATCGCCGAGCGGATTGTCGAAGAGATGAAGCGCGGCCCAGGCTGAACTGGCCGCCGGGGACCGGCGCGCCGCCACCCGCGGGTGGCGGCGCCGGGTGCTGTTTCATGCCAGCGGTTGCAGCTCGCTATTCACCGGCTGGCCAGCGACGGCCTGGACGCGCCGCGCCGGGTGCTGTTTCATGCCAGCGGTTGCAGCCCCTAGCCGCCCGCCGGCCGACGTCCCGATCGACTGCGCAGAAGCGAACCCAGGCCGGGATCGTGGAATGATCGAGCCCGCTGCTTCTCGTCACGAGCGACCGGGTCCGACGAACTCCTAGCCGAGTCGTCCCGCGGTGATGATCCGCGCGAAGGTGGCAGCGTCCAGGGAGGCGCCGCCGACGAGCACCCCGTCCACGTCCCGGGTGGCCAAGAGCTCGGCGGCATTGGTGGCGTTCACCGAGCCGCCATAAAGGATGGGGACGCGATTGGCGGTGTCGGCATCGCAGTGGCCCGCCATCCAGGCGCGGATCGCCGCGTGGACCTCCTGTGCCTGTTCCTTGGTTGCCGTCTCGCCGGTGCCGATCGCCCAGACCGGTTCGTAGGCGATGACGATCTGCGCCCGTCGCTCCGGCTTGCAACTGCCGAGCGCCGCGGTGAGCTGGCGCTCCACCACCGCTTTGGTCTGGCCGGCCTGCCGTTCCGCGAGGGTCTCCCCCACGCAGACGACCGCCACCAGCCCCGCCTCCACCGCTGCGGTCACCTTCTTCCCGGTCGCCTCGTCCGTTTCGCCGAAGAGGTGGCGCCGCTCGGAGTGGCCGACGAGGACGTGGCGGCAGCCGCAATCGACGAGCTGTGCCGCGGACACCTCGCCGGTGTAGGCGCCGTTCTCCGCCCAGTAGAGGTCCTGGCCGCCCACGAAGAGGTTGGCCGGGCCGAGGCGGGCCACCTTGCCCACCCGCTCCAGGGCGGTGAAGGGGGGGAAGAGGACGACCTGCCGGTGGGGGGCATCAAGGGCTGCGTCCATCACCCCGCGGGCGAGACGCTCGGCTTCATCCAGGGTGCAGTTGAGCTTCCAGTTTCCAGCGATGATCGTGGCCCGCATGGCAGATCCCCTAAAGAAGTTGAAGACAGCGGTGGGTCAGCTTCGCGACGGGTGGAGCCGTCCGTGGCACCGGGTCTCCCGTCCCGAATCCCGCGTGAACGGCATACTTTTACTCTTTGCCATGGCGATTATTAAGGGGGCAAGAAAAGGGGCCCCGGCGATGTGCTGGGGCCCCGCTCCTCCGCGCCTTGCGCCGCCGTTTAGGAAGTGGGTTGGACTTTGTCGATCGCGACGCGAGGGAGGGGGATCCAGTCCGGCTGGGGAGCCGTGCGCGGCGTTTCGGGGGCGTGGGGCTACGCAGCAGGGGTCCCACTCTGGGCCGCGGTCCGTTTCTTCGCGGTCGATCAAGGCCAAATCCGACCGCGCCTACGCCTGGTTCAGGGTGAAGACCGGTTTTACGTGGGTGAGCCGCTTTTTCAGGTTGCGCCGGGTGACCTCCTCGGAGAGCGCCTGGGCGAGGTCGAGGAAGCGTTTCGCCTGCGGCGACTCCGGGTGGGCGGAGACGATCGGCTGGCCCGTGTCCCCGCCCTCGCGCACGACCGGGTCGAGGGGCAGCTTGCCGAACAAGGGCACCTTGTACTCGCTGGCGAGTATGGCGCCACCGCCCTCACTGAAGATCGCCGTCTCCGCACCACACTCCGGGCAGACGAAGGAGGACATGTTTTCGATGACGCCGAGGATCGGGACCTCCACCTTCTCGAACATCGCCATGCCCTTGCGGACGTCGGCCACCGCCACGTCTTGGGGGGTGGTGACGGCGACCGCGCCGTCGAGCTTGGCGAGCTGCGACAGGGAGAGCTGGGCGTCGCCGGTGCCGGGGGGGAGGTCGACGAGGAGGTAGTCGAGGTCGCGCCACTCCACGTCGCCGAGGAGCTGGCGCAACATCCCGTCGATCATCGGCCCGCGCCAGATCACCGGGTCCTTATCCTTCACGAAGAAGCCAAAGGAGATGTAATAGACGCCGTGGCCGAGGGCCGGGATGAGGCGCTTGCCGAACAGCTCTAAGGGCCGCTCCACGCCCATCATCGTGGGGATCGAGGGGCCGAGGATGTCGGCGTCGAGGATCCCCACCTTGTTGCCCATCTGGGTGAGGGCGATGGCGAGGTTGGCGGTGACCGTGGACTTGCCGACGCCCCCCTTGCCGGAGGAGATCGCCACCACGCAGCGCACCTCCGGGATGAGGTTCCGCTCGCCGTATTCGAGGGAGAGGGTCTCCTCCACCACCTTCAGCTCGACCCTCTCGACCCCCGCCACCTGTTCCATCGCTTGGCGGACCTGGGCCTCCAACGCGGGGCGCAAACGGCTGCCCACCGCCGGCATCGCCAAGGTGGCGGAGGCGGTCCCGCTGGCGACGGTGATGTCCTTCACCACCTTCAGCTTGATGACGTCCTCCGCCATCCCGGGATAGGGGATCGCCGCCAGGGCCTCGATGACTTTTGCCGTGCTCATGGTCTCTCCTAGAAAACGAGATCGCGAAGGGAGTGGGTAGGCCGCGGTCCAGCGGTGTTGCGGCAAGGACGATTGTCGGTAGCGAAGCCCCTTCTACGCAATCCGCGGACGATCCTTCGTGACTCCAAAAAAAAGGGGCGCCCCCACCGTGTGGCGGAGGCGCCCCGAGGCCGCGGCGTGGGCGGCCTTACTCTTCCACGTCTTGGTGCGCCATCTTGTGGCGGAAACGGCTTCCCTTGCGTGGCCCCGGCGGCTCCAACTGCGGGCCAGAGTGGAAGAAGACATAGTTCCCGCAGATGTAGCAACGGTAGTAGTTGGAATCCATCGTGTTGTTTTGCAGGTTGCTGGCGCTGTCCATACAACCCATCTGTTCGAGCTGCATGGGGGCGGAACACTTGGGGCATTTCATGTTCAGGACCTCCGTGGGGGGGATGGTAACAATATACGTTATGAGTGAGCGGCGGCCGGGTTGAGGGGGAGTTCCCGGGCCATTTCCGCCAGGTTTGCGGCTTCGAGCTCTGCGACGATCGCGCGTTCCACCCGTTCCCACACGGCTCGGGTCAACGCCTGGGCACCGTTCGTTCTCGCTTCGCGGACGAGGCGAATCGGGCCCTCGACCGCCTCCACCACGTCGCGCATGGAGATCTCTGCCGGGTCGCGGGCAAGGGAGACGCCGCCGCCAGTGCCGCGCTGGGTAAAGACCAGGCCAGCACGGGCGAGACGCCGCACCACCGCCGCGAAGGCGTGACCCGGCAGGGCGTGCTGGCGGGCGATCTCCTCCACCGGCGCCACCGTCCCAGGGGGCAAGGTGGCCAGGTGAACGATCCCGGTGACCGCGTAGTCGACGCTGTGATTGATCCTCATGGCTGTACCCAGTAAAGAATAGAAATAGACTGTTCTTTTACAAGTTACCTACCAGGGTGGACCCCGTCAAGGCGATCGGTAGGCTGGCGGGTGCGGCAGCTCCGCGGAAAAGCGCCGGCCAGAAGGGTGGAAGGCCAGAAGGGTGGAATGGCGCCCGGGTGGTCGCGCCGTCGGCCCCCCACCGCGGCGGTCAGCAGAAGTCGGAGCGCTTCAGGCCGTGACGCTTCATCAGGGCGTAGAAATCGGTGCGGTGCTTGCCCGCCATGCTGGCGGCTTGGCTGACGTTGCCGCCCGCGGCGCGCAGGACGCGAATCAGATAGTTGCGGTCGAACCGGCTTCGCGCGTCGTGCATGGAGAGGAGGGCGGTGTCGGCGGGGGTGTGGTCGCCGGCGGGGGGGGGCTCCAGGGTGAACGCGTCTGCCTCCAGGCACTCGGTGTCGGCGAGGGCGACCGCCACCTCGATGCGGTTTCTCAGCTCACGCACATTGCCCGGCCACGGATATTGTTCGAGCCGTTGGAGGGCAGCGTCGCTGATGGTCAGGGGGTGGCCGTCGCCGAACTCGGTGAGGAAGTGGCGGACGAGGGGGGCGATGTCTTGTTGCCGGTCGCGCAGGGGGGCGAGGTGGAGGGGAAGGACGTCGATGCGATAGTAGAGGTCCTCGCGAAAAGTCCCATCGGCCACCTTGCGGCGCAGGTCCTGGTGGGTGGCGGCGATCACCCGCACGTCCACCGCCACCGGTTCTACCCCGCCGACCGGCATCACCTCCCGCTCCTGGAGGACGCGGAGGAGCTTGACCTGGGTCTCCAGCGGCGCGTCGCCGATCTCGTCGAGAAGGAGGGTGCCGCCGTGGGCGGCGCGGAAGAGGCCGAGGTTGGCAGTGTGCGCTCCGGTAAACGCACCGCGCTCATGGCCGAAGAGCTCGCTCTCCAGAAGGTTCGCCGGGATAGCGCCACAGTTGATCGCCCGGAAGGGGCCGAGGCGCCGGCCGCTGTAATCGTGCAGGGCGCGCGCCACCACCTCTTTACCGGTGCCGGTGGCGCCGGTGATCAGGACGGTGGAATCGACCCGGGCGAGCTTGCGCACCCGCTTCCACACCTCGCACATCGCCGGGCTGGCGGCGACGAAGGGAGCCTCCTCCGCCATCCGCTCGGCGGGTGTGGCGGCGCTGTGGCCGCGCAGGGCGGCGCGCACCCGCTGGACCAACTTCATGCCGTCGTACGGCTTGGCGAGGAAGTCGAAGGCGCCGGAACGGATTGCCTGGACCGCGCTGGCGATGTCGCCGTGGGCGGTGAGGATGATCACCGGCACCGCCGGCCACCGCTTGTGGACCGCCTCCAGGAGGTCGATGCCGCTCACCTTGGCCATCCGCAGATCGCTCACCACCGCGTCGGGCGGATCCGCGGCCACGATCTGGAGCGCCTCTTCGCCGCTGTTGGCGGTGGCCACTCCATACCCCTCGCTGGCGAGGCGCATGGTCAGGACCTCGAGAATGGCCGGGTCGTCGTCCACCAACAGGACCTTGGAGCGGGGCCCGGCGGTGTTACTCATGGCTCTCCTCCGCGGGTAGGGGGGCGAGGTCGATCGCTTTCAACCGTTCCATTTCATGCTCGAGAGAGAGGAGCTGCTTTTTCAGGCGGGCTTGGGCCGCCGCCGCCTTGGTCGCGCTGCGGGCGGCCGCTTGTTGGGCGTCGCGCTCGGATTCGTACGAGGTGAGGAGACCGAGAAGGGTTCGCGCCACCTCCCCGGCGCCGCCCGCCTGCGGTTCCAGCTCGCTCGCCTGGACCAGACAGCTGCGCGCCTCGGGTGCGGGGGTGGGGAGGGCCGGCGGCAGGTAGGCGAGGGCGCCGTGGAGCCAGGCGGCCGCGCGCAGGTGGCGGTCGGCGCCGGTGTCCTCGCGCAGGCGGTGGGCCGCCTCCCCCTCCGGGAACTGGACGCCGTAGGCGGACGTGGAGGGCAGCGGGCGCATCCACGGCCGGGGGGCACACCCCGCGGCCATCACCACCACGATGGCCACGCCCAGCCCCCTACGCATGCGCGACCTCCGCGGTCGCCGCTGGGATGCGCACCACGAAGCGCGATCCCTGGCTGGGGGTGGCGCGCACCTGCAGGGTGCCGCCGTGGTCCTCGACGATGAGCCGGGCGATCGCCAGGCCGAGGCCCGTGCCCGGCAGGGAGGCGTCGACGGTGCCTCGTTCAAAGCGCCGGAAGATGCGTTCCTGCTCCCCCTCCGGGATGCCGATCCCGGTGTCGCACACGCTGATCTCGACCCACCCGTTCGCGCCGCCGGCGAACCTCTCTCCCTCGAACCAGACCCGCCCGCCGGGGCGGTTGTATTTGACCGCGTTGCTAATGAGATTCGTGAAGACCTGCAGCAGCCGCTCTTCGTCGCCGCGGACGGCGATCCCGGGGAAGCGCGGCGGATCGATCGCGATCCCCTGGCGGGTGGCCAACAGGTGGGTCCCCTGGAGGGAACGGTGGAGGAGGTCGTCAACGGACACAGTTTGAAAATGGTACCCCATCTGCCCGGCCCGAATCCTGGAAAGATCGAGGATCTGAGCGGTGCGCCGTTGCATCCGGTCGAGCTCGTGGCGGCTGAGCTCCAGCAGCTTGCGCTGCCCCTCGCTGGTGGGACCCGCCGCCCCTTCGAGCATCAGGGCGTTCGCTTCGCGCAGGGAGGTGAGGGGGGTCTTGAGCTCGTGGGAGCAGTTGGCGAGGAACTCCTCCTTGAGGGCGTCGAGCTCGGCAAGCTGGCGGGCCATCTGATTGGCCGAACGGGCGAGTGCGCCGATCTCGTCGTCTCGCTCCACCCCCACCTGGTAGTTGAGCTCACCCTGGGCCCAGCGGCGGGTAGCGGTGTGGAGCTCGTGCAGCGGCCCGGTGACTCGGCGTGCGGTCCAGTGGGCGAACACTCCTCCCATTCCCATCACCATCACCCAGCCGCAGAGGCCGATGTGGAAGGCGCGGCGCACCGTCCGGTCGCTCTCCTGTAGGCGCGCCTCCATGCGCTCCTGCAGGCCGTCGCGTACCGCGTTGAGGCGATCGGCGACGCCGGTGAAGGTGGTGGTGAGGGCCTCGCCGCTGCTCGCCGTCAAGCGGGGGGGGGCCGCCGCCCGCTCCCACAGGGCGCGGTGGTCCTCCTGCGCCGCGCTCATCGCCGCGCGCCACTCCCCGTCGGGGAGTTGGCTGGCGAGGGTGGTCAACGCCGACTCGAGGTTCTGGCCTACCTGATCGGCGCGGCCGAAGAAGGCCGGGTCACGGGTGACCAAGCTCTTCTTCGCCAGACTCTCCTCGGCGCGGGCGAGTTGCAGGCAGCGACCGGTCTCCAGGTAGAGGGGCATGTCCTCGTGGAGGAGCTGGTCGACCTCCCGCCCGAGGGTGGCGAGATAGCCGAGGACGTATACCCCAAGGGCGGCGACCACCAACCCCAGGAGGAGGTAGCCGACGAGAAAGTTCAGGTAGAGGCGGCGAGAGAGCAGGGCAAAGAGGACCATGGGAGTCGGTCGGCGCGGGTCGATTGGGGGGCAAGAAGAGGCGGGCGCGAGTCCAGATCGGGAGCCGTGCGTCGTGCGGCGTGGGGCGAGGAGCCTGGCGGATTGGGTCCCGACCCCCGCCGGCGCCTCCTTCCGCGCCATCGCAGTCGATCGCCCCAGTCCGACAGGTTCCGAGGACGATCGCCCATCATCGGGGCGGTCCGGAGAGGGGTCAACGCGGGCGTCGGAGCCGCCGAAGCGCCTCCTGTTAGTGTGCGGCAAACCGTTGTCGCATCTCCCTCCCTTCACTAAGGTCTCCTGCATGAATCATCTCTTTCGCCAGACCGGAACCCGCCGCGCGGCGCGCCTTGCCGCCCTCTTTCTCGTCACCCTGCTGGTGATCCCCGCCTGCCACCGCGACCAGGGCGGGGAGGCGGAACTGCGCTACAAGCGCGCCACGCGGCTGCTCGACGAGGGCAACGTGAAGGCGGCGGTGGTGGAGCTCAAGGCGGCCACCGCGGCGCGCGAGCAGTGGGCCCCGGCGCACCGCAAGCTGGGGCAGGCCTACCTCACCCTCGGCCGCTACGACAGCGCCCGCGACGCCCTGGCGCGCGCCGCCAGCCTCGCCCCGGAGGACGTGGAGATCGTCCTCGACCTGGCCGAGGCGGAGATCCACCTCGACCACCTCGACCAGGCGAAGAGCCACCTCCAGCGCTACACCCAGGGGGTGGGCAAGACGCCGCGGGTGGAGCGGCTGCTTGGCGCCCTCGCCGGGCGTCAAGGCGACGCCGGGGCGGCGCGCACCCATTTGGAAGCGGCCCTGGCGGCGGACCCCGATGCACCGGCGACGCGCCTGGAGCTCGCCCGCCTGGCGGTGGCCGGTAATGATCTGGAGGAGGCGGCGCGCCAGCTCGGCGCGGCGGCCAAGGACCACCCGGACGACCTCCAGCTCCAGTACGGCCTCGCCGAGGTGGCGATCCGCCAGGGCGACCTGGGGGAGGCGAACCAGATCCTCGACCGGATCTCCAAGATCGACGACCAGCAGCTCCTCAACCGTCTGCTGAAGGTCGAGAACCTCATGCGCCTCGGCCATGACGACGACGCCCTGACCGAGGCGACGAGCCTCGCCACGGCCTACCCGGCGCTCGGTCGTGCCCACCTCCTGCGCGGCGTCTTGCTGCTCAAGGCCAACCGGCTACCCGACGCGGTGGAGGCGCTCAGCCGCGCGACCGCGGCCGATGGCAAGGATGGCGCCGCCTGTTTCTATCTCGGCTCGGCCCTCCTCGCGGCGGGCAAGGGGGAGCAGGCGCGGGCGCAGCTCACCCGCGCCACCGCGCTGCGTCCGGACTACCCTATCGCCCAGGCCCTGCTCGCCGAGGCGCACCTGGCGGTGGGCGACACCGCGGCGGCCCAGCGTGTCGCCACGGTGCTGATCGCTGCCCACCCGGAGTTGCCCATGGCGCGCCTGGCGGAGGCGGATGTGGCGGCCGCGGGCGGCGATCTCGACGGCGCGGCGACGCGCCTTGGCAAGCTAGTTGCGGATCAGCCCGAGTGGCTCGAGGGGCGCCTCCACCTCGCCCGGGTGGAGGCGAAGGCGGGCCATCAGGAGGCGGCGCGCGCGGCGTACACGGCGCTGGTCGAAGGGGGTGGGCCGGTGCCCCTCTATCTCGAATACGGCCAGTTCCTCGCCGGCGGCGGCGCCTGGACGGAGCTGTTGCACGTCGCCGAGGTGGCGCTGGTGGCCCACCCGGGGGTTGCGGCGCTGCTCAATCTCCAGGGGGTCGCCCTCGCCGCCCTCGATCGGGGCGCGGCGGCGGAACCTGTCTTTCGCGCCGCCTTGGCGGCGGAGGCGGGCCACGGCGCCGCGGCGGTCAACCTGGCCAAGCTGGTGGCGAAGGCGGGGCGGGAGGGCGAGGCGATCCCGATTCTGCGCGCCGCAATCGCGGCGAATCCGCAGGAAGCCGCGTCGCGCAGCCTCCTCGCCGACCTCCTGTTGAAAGAGGGCAAGGCGGCGGAGGCGATCGACCTCTACGAGGCGGCGGTGAAGGCGAACGCGAGTCCGCGCGATCTGGCCCGCCTCATCGTCCTTTATCTGCGGGCGGAGCGCGCGGACGGGGCGGTGCGGACCGCCCGCCGGCTGGTCACCGAGCAGCCGACGCTGGCCGGCGCCCACCTCCTCCTCGTCCAGGCCCTCGCCTCCTCCGGCCGCACCGAGGAGGCGCTGGCCGAGGCGCAGCTCCTCGACAAGATGGCGTCCACCTGGCCGCCGGGGCTGAACCAGGAGGCGGCGTTGCTGGCGGTGGCGAAGCGGACCGACGAGGCGATCGCCACCTGGGAGCGCTCCCTCGCCAGCCAGCCCGAGCAGACCGCGGTCCACATCGACCTGGCGCGCTTGCTGCTGTCGCTCTTTAAGGGCAAGGAGGCGGTCGCCCATGCGCGGCTGGTGGTGGGGGCAACCCCCGCGGATCCCGCCGCCCACCTGCTCTTGGGCCGCAGCCTGGAGGTGGCCGGCGACAAGGTTGCGGCCGAGAGCGCCTTCGAGCGCGCCCGCTCCCTCGCGCCGGCGGCGCCCGCGGTCCTCACGGAGATCGCCGAGTACCGCCTGCGCCGTGGCGATTCCGCGGCTGCCGAGGCGCTTTACGAGCAGGTCTTGAAGGGCGAGCCACGCCACGCGGCGGCCCTCCTGCGCCTGGCGATGATCGCCGAGCACGACGGCCACTACGACGAGGCGGCGCGCCGTTACCGGCGTCTCCTCGTCGCCCAGCCGGAGGATGTGGTCGGTCTGAACAACCTCGCGTGGATCCTCGCCGACAAGCTCGATGCGGCCGGCGAGGCGGTGACCCACGCGCAAGAGGCGAACCGCCTCAAGCCGGACCAGTGGTGGCTCCTCGACACCTGGGCGTGGGCCCTGGGCAAGGCGGGCGAGGCAGAGCAGGGGCTGCGGCGCGTCGACCAGGCCCTCGCCCAGCGTCCCGACAGCCCGACCCTCCACTACCACCGGGCGGTACTTCTCGACGCGCGGGGCGATCGGGTGGGGGCGGTGGTGGAGGCGAAGCGCGCCCTGGAGATCACCTCCGAGTTCCCCGAGGTGGAGGCGGTCCGTACCCTCCTTGCCCGGTTGCAACGGTAGGCCCCAATCTCGGCGTCCCCACCCTGCCTCCCCGCGGCGGGGGCGGAGGTGGTTCCATCCCCCACACTCTTTGACGTCGATCCCGCCGATCCCTCGCCGATGAAATACATCGCCGTTTGCCAGGATGACGTCCTCCATGGCTTCCTCATTGCCCAGGCGCATGGGGGCGAGCAGATCCGCTTTCTCGTCACCTCCGGTCAGGCGCGGGCGCGGATGGCCGACGCTGGCCTCGACGTCCACAAGGTGACCCTCGCCGGCCGCCGCTGGCTGGCCACGGCCGAGCCCGAGGCGGGTGATGTCTTCATCCTTTACCTCCACGACGATCGGCAGGTGCGGCGTCTGGTCCAGATGGTCACCGAGCAGGTGCCGGAGTGCTCGATCATCCCGATCCTCCACTCGCACCTCGCGTACGACCTGCCCGAGGGGCCGCGCATCCGGCCGATTTACACCCACGACCTCTTCTCCGAGCACGGCACCCAGATCCTCCACCTACAGACCACGCGCAACCGGGTGCAGGCGATCCGCGACCACTTCGCGGACAAGGAGCGGGTCCTGGTGTTGCTCCACGACGATCCGGACCCCGACGGCATCGCCGCCGGTCTCGCCCTGCGCGCCCTCCTGGGGCGCACCGCGCGCACTTGCCCCCTGGCGAGCTACAAGCCGGTGACCCGCCCGGAGAACCTGGAGATGCTGGAGCGGCTGGCGGTCGACATCCTCCCCATGGCCGAGGTGGACCTGAGCCGCTACCCGGCGATCGCCACCGTGGATGTGCAGCCGGCCTACTTCGGCGACCGCCACCCGAAGGTCGACCTGGTGATCGACCACCATCCGGAGCTCAAGGGGTACCAGGCGAGCTTCCGCGAGATCCACACCTCCTACGGCTCGTCGTCGACGATGATGACCGAGTTTCTGCGTGCCGCCGAGGTGGAGATCAACCAGCGCCTCGCCACCGCCCTCTTTTACGCGGTGAAGACCGACACCCAGTTCCTCCAGGGGACCCACCACCTCGCCGACCTCGACTCCTTCTTCTATCTCTACGCCCGCGCCAATCGGAAGGCGATCAGCGAGATGGAGCGGGCGCAGCTCCCGGCGGCCGACATCGACCGGATCTGCCGGGCGCTGTTGGCGCGCCACCTGGTGGGCGACACCCTCTTTGTCCACGCCGGGCCGGTGCAGCGCGACGACGTGATCACCCAACTCGCCGACATCTGCCTGCGCTTCGAGGGGGTGGCGTGGGTCTTCTGCTCCGGCCTCCTCGACACCACCTTGGTGGTGGCGATCCGCAACGTCGGTTACCTGAAGAATGCCGGTGAGGTGGCAACCAAGGCGTTCGGCGATGTGGGCAACGCGGGCGGTCGGCGGACCATGGCGAAGGCGGTCATCCCCCTGGTGGCCCTCCGCCCCCTGATCGGCTCCCTCGGTGAGTCGAAGCTCCGCTCGTTCATCGAGGAGCGGGTCCTGGCGGATCAAGCGGTCGCCGCCTCCACCGCGTAGGTGAATCTCGCCATGGCCCGTTGCCGCTGGATCGCGCCCCTCCTCGGGGTGGCCGCCCTGCTCCTCGCGCGGGGAGCGATCGCGGCGGTGCCACCCCCGCCGCCGGGGCTCGGGCCGGCGGTGGCCGCGGTGCGTGACGAGCGGTTCGCGGACGCGGCCGACATCCTCGCCGCCCTCGACCCGGCCACCCTGCCGGAGGCGAGCCGGCCGGCGCGGGACCTGCTTCTGGGCTACTGCCTGTCGGAGACCGGCGAGGACGGTGGTGCCTACCCCCTGTTGGAGGGGGCGGCCGCCGCCTTCCCGGCGGTCGCCGCCACGTTCCATTACCGCGCCGCCGTCGCCGCCCTCGACGAACGGCGGTTCGATTGGGCGCGCGCCAGCCTGGATCGCCTCTTCGCCCTTCCCGAGTCGCGCCTCACCGTGCCGGCCTTACGCCTCAAGGCGCGGGTCGAGAAGGAGGCGGGAGATCGCCAGGCGGCCCTCGCCGCCCTCGACCGCTACCTCGCCTTCGACGGCGGCCAGGACGACGTCGGGGCGCTCTTCGACAAGGCCGGCCTGCAGGCGGAGGTCGGGGCGTACCGTCAGGCCCAGGCCACCTACCAGCAGGTGTGGATCGATTACCCGAGCGACGACCTTGCCGCCGCGGCGGTGCGCGCCCAGCGGAGTCTGGAGCGCCACGCCCCCATCCCCTGCGCCGGTGCTGAGGATCTCTACGCCCGGGCCCAGCGCGCTGCCCGCGCCTACCACCACGAGGAGGTGATTCGCTCGGTTCATCTTCTCGCCCGCCGTGCCCCGAACTTCGCCCAGATGGATCAGGCGGAGCTCCTTTGCGGACGCGCCGAGGACCACCTGCATCGCTTGGATCGCGCCGCCGCCACCTTCGAGCGCGCGGCGATCCGCTTCCCCCAGTCGCCCCTCGTGGCCGAGTACCTCTACCGCGAGGCACAGGCGCGCCTGCGCCTGCGCGAGGTGGACCGCGCCACCCGCCTCGCTTCGGCCCTCGCCCACCGCTTCCCGCACGACCCCAACACCGGTCTGGCGCTCTACATGCTCGGTAAACACCACCACCTGCGCGGCGAGCCCGAGGTGGCGCGCCAGTGGCTGGGCCGCCTCGTCCAGCTCCAGCCCAAGGGGGGGCAGACCGACGTGGCGTGCTGGCGCCTGGGCTGGAT
>Ga0100390_10003179_pt1 | contig 14418 bp, 10 predicted proteins | sample CryGeymeta201514_FD_81540 | JGI IMG/M metagenome (GOLD analysis project Ga0100390, IMG submission 81540) | Groundwater microbial communities from Crystal Geyser aquifers in Utah, USA - Crystal Geyser metaG 2015-14 | ecosystem: Environmental > Aquatic > Deep subsurface > Groundwater | place... | reverse complement strand
GAAGCCAAGATTCCTCTAATTAAGAGAATTTGAACATCCAAGAGATTTAAAAAGTCGATCATAAAATGAGCCGAAGCAACGAGAAGCATGCGCCGACTCGATGTTTCGCACGTATTAATTTCAAAATCTCAACGGCAAACGATAGTAGTAGACCTAGACCTACCCGTAGTAGAATACATAATTATTTTGTGAAACAATAATAAGAAACTGAAATAAAATGACAGAAAGAATAAAAAATACAGTACCAGGTACCGTGCTGTTAATAGACTACTAGTACCAGGTAGTAGACTAGACTACTACTACCGGTAGCTACTGGAATACCAGTTCTGTATTATTTTTTTATTAGTAGTCTACCAGTAGACTAGCTAATGGAGCCAGCAGCATGTAGTTCGAGTAGCTACCAGTACGAGTATTTTACTCAAGCAATGCGAGAAGTCCGGTTTCAGCGTTTCAGCATAACAAAATAATAATAGTACCAGGTAGACGTCTAGTATTTTAGACTATTACTACTAGCTACCTACTACTAGCTAGTACTACTAGACAACCTGTACTTGTATTATTTAGTAATACTAGTACTGGTGTAGTAGATCGTGGAATAAAATGGAAAATCAACTACTAGTTGCAAGACCATGGATAACATGCCACAGCGCAAAAGAGAATGGTACCAATATCGTGTCCCACTAGCCGTGTTGCTTATTATCTTTGTCTCCGAATGTTGGTTGGAATCGCGGTGGATCATGGATCAACATCGGCACCCATCATTGGTCTCTGCAACATCTCCCAAATTCATGGTTGGACATACAACAAGCAATAGAATATCATCAGAAGCCATGTCGCGACCAAGTAGGGAACACGAGCCTCTCTGGCATCGTCTGGGAAAAGATCATTGTCGTATGCCAGAATTTTTCGATCCGACTCGTCAACGGTATGATCTCACCTCTGGCAGCAACACGAACTACAACGAGTCACAATGCATTGATTTAGCAAACCAGCGTCGTCAGGAACTCAAGCTACAAACGAGGCCACACGAGCACCATTCCTATGGTTCACCGGTAGTGTCAGAACCGATCGAGGATTATTCGAACGAGTATTATCACATGCTGATGCGAAAATCCCGATCCACTATGTACCACCAACTTGATGTTCAACGAAACCTGACCTTTGTTCATATTGGAAAGGCGGGTGGTTCCACTCTCGGATGTCATTTGGCCGAAGCACGGAAATATGTGCACACGCACTGTGCTTCAAATCTGATGAAACGACCAACGCCTCTGTCGGCCCTGTCCTTGCACGTGAATTGCTATACTCATTGGCAGGGACACATGTATTGTTACAACAAAAGAAGAGATCAAGCAAATCAAGATAATGAACAGCATTCCAATGATACTACTAGTAGTAATCGCCAATACAACCCTACTAGTAACAATGCTCCGCCACTACTAGAAGAAAATAACAATCAAAACTCTTACTTGACAAACGTTCGCAATCCTGTAGATCGATTAGCCTCCTGGTTTTATTATGAACATCCTGTCAACCACAAGGTTAATTATCCGGAACGAGATTATTATTGTGGTACTTTGATACTTTTCTCGTGTTATGAAACCTGGAATGATTTTGTTACATTCGGATTGCAACCGCTGAATACTCCTACAAGAGACACCAAAGCTACCCTACGAATTGGTGCCAACTTGACACAAATTGAGTGCTCGCAATGGGCCTGGGCAGCCGTTCAAGGAAACGTACCTGCCTCATATCATAACTTTTACAATTACGATTGGTATGCACACCATATGCTGGGAAACGACTATCTTCGACAAGCGGAAGAGAAACAGAAAGTGGAATTATTTGTAATTCGCGCCGAACATTTGCAGACAGATTGGTTACAGATCAACACCATGCTGATGGGAAATACGTCGGCAGGATCATTCAATATTAGTGCCCTGGTCCCCGCGACTCTGGAAGATCATCAAAATTCAGCACAGCAAAAGAAACTGCCAGCGGCCTTCAACACGACGACAAGTCGTGATGGAATGGCAAATCTATGTCGCGCACTATGCTACGAAATTCAGGCTTATATGGTCTTACTGCACCAGGCTGTCAATCTCAAGCCGAAAGATGTTCGGCAATCGCTGCAAGAGCTTCGTCGTGTGTGTCCAAATGAAGCTTCTGACAGTGCAGGAAAATGGTCGTGTCCACAATAGCATTGAACTACATTGATACAATGGTTTCAATAGCCAGTCAGTAGAGAGAGAAGGAGTACTAATCGTAGTACGAGTACTGTATAGCATAATAATTTTACAACAATGAGTTCACTGACGTGATCTAATTCAATGAGTGATTGCCTGTGCTGTCGCGGTTTAGGCCGAAGATTCAAGGCGCATGTCAAGACTTGGCAAAACTGGACTCGGAATATTATCATCGCATGTATCCATCTTCTTTGCTTTGACGGTGTGTTTCTTGATGGAGGCTATTGGGCCGACCAGTGAGAGGACGACTGGCACGACCATCAAACCATGGGTAAGACCTAAAGTGACCATTGCAAAGAATCCTACGAAGACCGTTCTCATCAAATTGCTGCTGCTAAAGGCCAAAGGCAAAACACCCAACATTGTTGACAGCCCACCTACGAGGATCGACACACCCATGGTCCTCAAGGCTGCCTTTACTTTGTCCTCGCGTGTTTCGCCGGGGGATTCGTGGTACCTCAAAAGGACGTGCATTAGAAAGTCCACCAGTAAGCCGACGCTCATGATCAAAGAGAAGTAACTGACGACATTCAAGTGATTGCCTGTTAATTGGAGAAAGCCCATTAAATCAATATAAAGTACTGAGATGAAGGGGAAAATGAAAAAGATTGCCGACCAGTGTGGGACAAAGGCAAAACCAATGAAACAGACGGTGGCAACACCCAGAATAGTTGTCATTTTCAGCTCACTTGGGGTGACTGCATAAAAATCCCAGACAAACATGCTGTGCTCCCAGCAAAAGAAGTTGAATGTCTCGGCGCCCTCGTTGACTGGTTGTGCATAAGATACGGCTCGTTGCTCATTTAAGGCTTGCAGCTGACTTGCAATACTATTGACATTCACATTGTCCATGTACAGGACACATCGGGATGCAATGATGTCGCCTGTTTCGTCGTCTCGCACAATGTGAGGTCCAAAGAGGTCCTTAAAAGGAGAATGAGACAAGAATATTTCCATCTGCTGATTGAAGGTCAAGTCAAGCAAGCGGTCGTCGTTAGTCAGGAATGTCTTAAAGTATCGAAGCCAAAAGAGAGGAGGCTGAGAGGTGATGGCATCAATGCCGACAAGCTGTTCCACGTAATCCTCCATTTGTTGCTGTACATCAGGGTTGGATTGGTCAACGTTTCGGAAGTACGCCGATGGGACGATCCAGCCCCGTTGTCCATACTTGTCTGCAGCAGCCAGGTATGAATTGGCATAAGAATCAGAGGGTAGCATCTCCGAAACGTTGAACTCTTGGTTGAAGTTGGAGGTGCTGTAGACACACAATACAAAAAAGGATACAGCCGTCACCAAAACGATAGCTTTGACAATTGGTCGCATAAGAAAGTTGCTGTAAGAATACATGAAGCGATTAACAACATTGTTGCTCTCACTGTCTTCTCCATGCTCATTTATCTTCATTTTGCCGCTGTCAGCCTCTTCGCTACCAGGAATCGTACAGTCCGCACAAGTCTCGGCAGTCAAGTCAGTGCTTACGTCCATTTCATCCGGCGGAGGGCCAGCGAAGCACACACAAAAGTCTCGTCGGTTCTCACTGATCCTCTTCTCGTCTAGGGCAATTAGAGCCACAAAAAAGGTGATTGAAAAGAAAAATACAGTAACCATGGTTGTAAAGGCATAGAAGGACAACCAGTGAAGGCACGGGAATTCGGAAATGCAACCTAAACCAAATGCAACAGATGTCGTCACAGTGGTTAAAACAATACTAAGGCCAATATCTCTCATAGTCTCTTGGATTCTGTGAACCACGTCCTTTCTTGGATCTGTTCGATTGTAAGCCCCGAGAATGATAAAGGCATCATCTAGTCCGATTCCGAACATAACGAACGGCAATATTTGACTTAAAAATGTAAAGTTTACACCTAAAGGAAAAAAGAGTCAGTAACGACTTTTGACACAAAGAACAAAATGAAACCAAAGGCATCTCTTAGAACATTCAACGCTCGACTTACCGCAAATGAACATAACTCCGTATCCAAAGACCAAGCTCAAAAAGACACAAACAACGGCGCCCACTCCAAGTAGACCCCGTGATTTAACTTTGTCTCGCTTCGCAAAGATAAAGCACGTAAAGATTGACATGATGATAAACACCAATGGAATCAGTGGGATGTCTTTGTAGACGGACCGTGTGGTTTCGTGCTCCAAAGAATCGTAAGCCAGGAGCTCTAATCGCAATGGTTGGTTTTTGTCGTTCCGCCAATCTCGTCTGAGGCTCAGCAGCTCGTTGACAGCTTGTACCTCAAATTCTGCGGCATCTGCAGGGAGACCAATATCCATAAAGAATGCCTTCACGTGTACAATGGTACTGTAGTGCTTCTCCACATTTCCCATAATTTCCGGCAGATCCACTGGACTGCCATCTGGATATTCATACTGGGAAACTTGAAGAGCTGTATCAACGTTGGATGTAGCCTCCTGATGAAATATATCCAGAGAATTGTTCCAAAACAAGGTAACGCCACGAACAGTACACGTTTTTGTGCCGTTAGCATCTTCGAAATCGGAGGATTCACAGACCTTGTCATAGTCTGCCATGGATCGTACTGTATCAATTGCCTCAAAGACACCCTCTACCGCCGCAATAGATAACATTGGTGCAATTTCATTGTCATCGCTGTGGACAATCATCCGCAAGTGACGAGTCGTAGCAGGAAAACCAGACACTGATTCAACCCAGCGTTGGTGCTCATTGATGCGACTGTTGAATGGTGTGTACATAACATCGGCTGCCACGTCGATGTTAAAATTGGTAGCATAACCGATACCCGCAGTAGCAAGAGATAACAAAACAATGCCTAATGCTGTCTTCTTGGGGTGTATTGCAGCAACAGTGGCCACAGCAGTTACACCCTCGGTGAGGATATGTCGAACAAAATTCATGAAACGGACCCATCCATTGAATTCCACGCTTTGCTCGTCCTCCTCCTCATCATCGTTGTGGCCGTCTATATGTTTTCCGTTTCTGTCGACCTCTTTCGTGCAATCGCACTGAATGTCAATCTGTTTCAAACCTGAGAGGCTGCATATACTGTTTTGAAAGCTCTGTTCGACCAGTTGGCCGCTTTCCGGTAGCAGTTCTTCTGTTGTTGGCGAGTTCGAAAGTTTGTAAAATGTCAATTAAACATTGGCGAAAAGATGTCAAAGACGAACAGGGCCCACAATGTTAGATTTATTCTAGATTTCGAATAAGCCAACACCATAAAGACTGCCATCATCGGTGCCTTCCATCAGAGAATAATCGGCGTCAGCACCTCTACCAGGTATTCTCCAAAATGGAGCTTTTAACCATACTAAAAATGTACTTACCCTCAGCAAGAGAGGAACAAAGGGATCCATGAGCACTGCCCGATATAGACGAAGTGTCAGTGCTGCATGCAATTGTGGTCAGATCGGTGTTGATTCTTGGCCGGGACATCCTGATAGTGGTCGGCGGTAACAGCAAAAGAGTGTTACTCTCGCAACAAGGTATAAAGATTAAATATTACGAGGTATCAAGCAATCTCGATCAGTAAAATAGATTTGTTAATATGGGCTTTGTCAACAACAGAAAGTTGAAGAAAAAGAGCTTCGTTTTGTGACCCTCTTTATTCTTTATTTTTATTCATTTTTTCCCAGGATTACTTTTTGATCCTGCATACTCGAGCACTTTCGATTGGCAGTCATCTGGACAAAATTTCTCCGAGTATTTTATTCAGCTTACGTGTGTTGTAGTAGTACCGTAATCACTGTATAGTATCGTACTACCTAGTAGTAGTACTAGTAATAGTAGTAGTATGCTGTAGTAGACAAGTACCTGGTACTGTAGTTGTTAGGTACCAGGTATCAGGTACCACAGAGTGGTACGGTAGTAGCTGCTGTAGGAGGAGGAGAGTTGCGAGAGCTCACAGAATCGATGTTGTCTTGGTGTTGAGCTGGCTGTTAAATACTACTAGTACTCACGGTACGGTAATAATGTCAATGGGATGACTCCAGTAGTACCCTGGTACCAGGTACAGTAGACAAGACATACGAAGCTACTACTACCCGGTACCTGGTAGTTTTGAGAACATCGTCCGAAAATTAACCGCCGCCTTTAACAAAATGAGTTTTACTAGACTACGGGGAGGTGTTAGCAAAATTAAAAATTTAAAAGGTCGGGAAGTTTTAATGGTTTGTTCAACCAGTTACCACCAGGTACGGTACTAGTCTAATATCAGTACACTAGTCTCCCTGTACCAGGAGAGTAAACGAAAACGGTGGTTTGTATTCTCATCAATTACTATCAGGTTGCAGTACTCTAGTACTGGTAGGTCGTCCCGGCTTCTCCAGAGATCCTGCAATAGCTAATAGAAAGAAGACATCATAGTATTCGTAAAATGACCCTACTAGACTAGTTAGGAGGCTGGGGCTGATCATTTTTTTATATAAGGATCATGAGTGCCTGTCGTACCAGTACGTATGAATAAGAGCAGCTGTCGAAAGAAGCGGTGGCCACACGCAGCAATCATGACGAAGAATAGTCTGGTTGCAGTGTACCACTAGAAAAATATTGGAACCGGGCGGTGGGCCTATTGGAATCAGTTTTGGTTTACTGGAACCTTGTGTCGAATTCTTGTTGGTCTTGGTTCTTCTGTCCTCTCGGTTACTGGTAACAATTTGCGCTCTTGCCTTTTTTTAAGTTGCTGCTGTGGTCAGCTGGAGGGATGGCCAGGTACTAGACACGTGTGAAATAAGAAAAAGCGGCACGCATTGTTTTCGCCCCCTGTACCCGGTGGTTGCTTTCTTTGCTGCACCCTGGGTTGTCATTGCGAGTGTTCTTTTTTTCTCTTTTCGTCCCGGCCACCACAAAGACCTTCTTCGTCGACTACCAGGTAGAGTAGTAGCCTGAGGAGTGCTGCAAGTGTTACCTGCTGGTCTTGGAATGCATCATGCAACAGGATAATCATAGATATTCGTTCCCTCCAGTGTGTAGGAACTGGATGCTTCTCTCCGTGTATTTTATTTTCAGAAGGGAACAAATCCTGTGGTGGCACTGGAAAGATGACTATTACCTAGCTACTACAGTTCATGGCACAACAACAATCAAAGCTACTCGAGTACGCTCTACTAGCTAGCTCTAGGCTAGCTACCAGTACAGTACATACTATTACACGACCGAATAATACAGCAAGAGGGAATCTCTCCATTCTGCGGATGCTGTTTTTATCTCTACTGTGTCGTTTTCGTAAAGAGCTGAGTTCAGTAGGTACTACTGTTGGTGTCGATAATAATAATATTACTAGTACTAATATGTATGGTGAAACTATCTAAAAAAAGTAGAGTACTGTATTATTGAGCATGCAGTAGTTACCAGCCAGTCTAGCTACTCTAGTAGTAGAGTACGTAGCTACCGAACTACCAGGAAGAAACGGTAGCACGATTCAAAAAGGGCACATTCAAGTTTTTGTATCCAGAATTTTGTACAAATTTCAAGTGATAAAAAGTTCGCAGTGAGTCTTGTATCTTGATTTTTGTACAAAAATGCTGAAGAATAATGTCTTCCTTTAAAAATTGCTTAAATCTACAAAGTGATATGTTCAGATTCACTTAGCGAAAAACTCTCCTAGAAACTCTCCTAATTAAAAAAAAACTCTCCTAATTGAAAAAAAAACTCTCCTATTTCTTTGAAACTCTCCTAATTGAAACGCTCCTAAAAATCTCCTAAATAATTTTCGAAACTCTCCTAATTAGGAGAGTTTATAAGTAAAAGTCTTCTAATAAAACAAGAAATCTCCTAATTCCAAGTTTAGTAGAAGAAAGTCTCCTAACAAAAACAAGAAGCGCTACTACTACCACTACCTAGTACGTAGTACCGTAGTAGTAGAAGTAAGAAAGTCACTTACTCCATACCATTTACTAGCTAGTAGACTATGAGTGGTACCGTAGATAGGCAGACTTGTTGTACATCTTCTTATTCTTGTTAACGTTGTTGACTACACCGGGGCCATGGAGCAGCACCCAGAAAGTGATACAGCAGACGGCGAAGAAGGAGAAGAAGAAGAAGAAGTCGGCGTTATCTGGACTCCACAAGAGATACTCTGTCATGGTCTACAAATGATGCACTACACAGAAAAAAGAATCAAGAGAGCTAAGACAGCAGGCACCAACGTGAAAAGATTTCGCATTCACTTTGGTTGCAATCCCGCTGTTTGTGCTCAAATATGGGAAGACTTGCAGAAAACGACAATTGATGGTGCACAGATAGATGAAAAGGATCTCAACAAAGACTATTTTCTTGGCACCTTTTACTTTTTGAAGCGATACCCAACAGAGGAAGAGAGGGAAGCCAAGTTTGATCGATCCCAGAAGACAATTCGCACATGGCATTGGTTCTACATCCAAAAGATTCAAGCACTGAAGGAAGCCAAGATCAAATGGCCAGACGATAATTTTGGTAGTGATATCTGGGTAATGAGTGTTGATGGTGTTCATTGTGCTGTGAACGAACCCAAGGATGATGACCTCCCAAAAAAACCCAAGAACTATTCTCACAAATACAATGCTGCAGGAAAGTCGTATGAGCTTGGAATCTCTTTATCGGAAAGTAAATTGATATGGATGAATGGTCCATTTGATGCGGGGGAGAGTGACATTACAATTTTTCGTAACAGGGGTCTGATGGAAAAACTTGAACAAGAAGGGAAGCGAGTCATTGCTGACAAAGGATACCGAGGGGAACCTGAATACTGCAGCTTCGCAAACTCAATTGACGACATTGACGTGGCAAAATTCAAGAGTCGCGCTCGCTTCCGGCATGAAAGACTTAATGGAATGATTAAAACGTTTGACTGCATTGGCAAAGGAAGGTTTAGGCACCCGGGTAATTGATTCAAAGGATGCTTTGAAGCTGTCTGTGTAATAACACAGTACCAGACAGAACTTGGCATGCCTCTCTTTGACGTTTACATCTAGGAAAAATAGGCACAAGCTGTGCCTTTTTGGAAAACCTAAAGACTAGTACAGCACCTTTCGTACTATTACTTATATTACTTTTAGCTTCTGCACTTCTTCCTATTCTAATACAAGTCCAACAATCATATGGGATCCATGTCCATCATACACACCCAACGTCCGGAAGCAATAGCCGGGACTCATGCGTTGGCCATGCCATTGCAAAGAGAAAAGATATTTAAAAGTAGTAGGCAACTAAAAGTAATGGCAACAAAGCTCTCGTAGACCAAGTAGGATATTGTACGTGAATTTTTTTGTTGCCATCACATGTTTTTGTTTCAGTAGTACTAGTAGTAGTAGCTAGTAGTAGTCTAGTACCGTAGATACAGTGAGGTACCCAACGCCAGAAGCAGTACCGTAGCCGGGACTCATGCGTTGGGCCATTGCAAAGAGAATAGATATTATTATTTAAAAGTAATAGGCAACTAATAGTAATGGCAACAAAGCTTTAGTAGACCCAGTAGGATATTGTACGTGCATTTATTTGTTGCCATTAATTTTAGTTTCCCATTCTTGATAATAAAAAAGGACAAGTCTTATCGTGGACACACGGCACCCAACGTCAGGAAGCAACATGTTAATTCTTGAATGTGATTGTAGTCTTAAGGTCTCAAGATGATAAGAATGCACCTAATACTACTCCAACCACGACGTGCCTACTCCTCGTTGAATGTGTCTTTATAACTAGCAAGAAGACGCAACAATCGAAATGATCAATCACAAGCAACACGCCACGCTCACAAAAAAGATTAAGAAAAGTATTGTTTACCAATGTTGAATTCTTTAAGTTTGATGATGATGAAAAAAGTTGCCTCTCCTGATGCTGCCGATGGCGAGAAGGTTGGCGGTGTCCCGTTTGCCGGTGTCCCCCCGACTGTTGCCTCTCCTGATGTTGCCGGTGGCGAGAAGGTTGGCGGTGTCCCGACTGTTACCCCTCCTGATGTTGCCGGTGGCGAGAAGGTTGGCGGTGTCCCGACTGTTACCTCGCCTGATGTTGCCAATGGCGAGAAGGTTGCTGATGGAAATGAAGGTGATGGATTTGCTGGCGAGGTCGAGGATGCCGATGATCGTGCTGATGGAAATGAAGGTGATGGATTTGGCAAGGACGATGATGCCGATGATCGTGCTGGTGGAAATGAGGATGTCGATGATCGTGCTGATGGAAATGAAGGTGATGGATTTGGCAAGGACAATGATGCCGATGATCGTGCTGCTGATGATGATCTTCCTACGGACAACAATGTGTTGTTGTCTCCTGCGTTGTCTTCCAGTGACGACAACGACGATGAGGATGAGGACGACGATGAGGATGAGGACGACGACGATGACGACGACGACGATGATGATGATGAAGTTCTTGACGTTTCCTCCATCAACTACATTGCCAAAACTGTTGATGAAACAAATGGAACTTTGTTCACTGTCAATTTGGGAGTTATGGGCACCGAAAGTCGAGTTCGAATCGAGACCATGGCCAGCATGTACAACTGTGATGCGCATCATTTTGCCAAGTGCATGGGACCAATCAAATTGGTTGCCGAGCTTTTGCAAACTCCATTCGAAGAACATGCCATGGAAATGTCTGTTGCAAAAATAAATTCATGGACTGCTGGCGACGATGAGGATACTCCAAGGACTGGTGGGCTTATTCATAAGCACTCCCGAATTGTGAAGGCCCTCTTTGAAGCTATCAACTCCAACAAGACCAATCTTGCTGAAGCTCTTGACATGAAACTTCCTCAGTTAAACTGGCGCTCCTACATTCGTCTTTGGCGTCAAGGACGACAGTACATTGCCGACTTTCGTTGCATGATGCCGGGGAAGTCCTTTGAAGAGATCTATGCAAAGATGCATGAAGAGTTGGATGATTTGGTGTCCAAGCGTTCCGTTGACGAGAAAGTTGAGAAGTTATTGAATGACTATCGTGAAAGCAAACTCATTGAACGACGTCGTGCAAACATTGTTACTTCTCCTGTTGGAAACGAGTCTGCTTCTGTGCGTTATCCCCTTCGTATGCGCCAGAAGAAAGCAGACATTGATGATGAGGAGTCGGACGAAGAGATGGAGGACGAAGTTCAGACGACGCACTCTGTCAGCAACACGAAGAAGCGCAAGGCAAGATCGTCTGTCTCCTCAATTACCGGAAGCAACAAGAAGCGTGCCACTTCCAAGGAAATGATGCCTCCTGTGTTGAAGCAAAACGAGAGTGGAGTCGCCATTGGGTATTATGATCCCTCCAAGGCATGGGCGAGCGCAGCAAAGAACAAGGTAGTTCTTCTCAAGTGCTTGATTATGTACTGTGGTCTCCGTGGAATTCAAGGGCAGCGTGGACATTTGGACACTTTTATTGCTGGTTTATTTCCAGGTGCTGTCGACTATGATAGATCTTTTGTTCTCCTTGTGGCTGCAATTATTTTTGATCAGAAACATGTGAATGATTCTGCAGCAATGGATGTTCTTCAAGCTCTTGTGAAAAGTGGTTTCTTTACCCCTCAGGCATTTGCTGACACCGATGCAAAGCATCTGAAGTCAATTGTGTCGCCCTTTGACAGCAAACTCACGACAAAGTGGATGGTCGATCTGGGCAAGGCCCTGGTTAATGAACATGACGGGAAAGTTCCGGCCACACGAACTGCACTCAAGGAGCTTCCCCTTACGGTAATCAATCCCACCGTTGTCAACACTGTTTTCCAGGATGCCCTTGGTCATTTCTACGGCCCAACTGTTGACAACTTTTATGGCACTGGAATGGCTGTTGCTCTAGGATTGATTGACATTGAAGAGTATGACTGCATCGAGAAGAAAGAGGTGAGCCCAAAGGATTTGGATGTTGATAAAGTTCAATCAAGTCTCATGACATGGTTGCCACAGCATGAATGGAAAGACTTTGACAAGCTCATGGCGGATGTGGCGCAGATTGTTGTCGAGGACAACGGTGGTGAGAAAGCGATCAAGAGGGTTATTCGAAAGAAGTTTCTGCGTAATGACAGAAAGTTGCTTTTCAAAATGGTAGATGATATTGCCGAGTACTTTGCCAAGTGGGCTTAGTCAAAGACGATGGACGAAGTTAAGCAGTTATTTGCACCGAAGAGGAGGAGTTATTTGCGCGCGGCAGTGGTGAGTTATTTCACCAGAGACCGGAGCGGCAGTGGTGAGTTATTTACACCCCCGGAGAAAAAACAAAGACGTTATGTTAAGGCACAACTTGCTATTCTAGTTTACCTTATACGTCAACAATATCTTGTGTAAGTCTAGTAAAGGCACAACTTGTGCTTTTGTGTTTACTAGTCGTTTGAAGAAGAAATATTTAGACCCTACTAATGAAAGATTAACTGCAACTATTGGAGAACGTTCAGCATCTCTTCATCATTCTACAAAAACAACTTGTCCTTTGTCATTTTTCAGAGCCTGGGGCTCTTTTGAGCGTGGCTCTTTTCAAAGAGCTCCTGTTACTTTTCCGAATACCACTTGGAACTTCTTCCGTAGTGGCTGCATCAGTGATATCCCTTTTCAAGTGCCCTGTTTCATCGTTCATGAGAATGTCATTCCCCTCCTCTCGCTGGAACAGTTGACGGCCTGCTTGAATGGCATCAGTTCCCTCTATGATCAACTTGTCAAGCTTCTCCTCAGTTTCCAAATCACTATCTGTCATCTGAGCACTGCTGAAGGAAGATTCTTCGGCAGCAGCTGCATAGGGTACAACAAAAGAATTCCCTGCTGCTGCATCAGGTACAAAAGAATTTCCTGCTGCTGCTGCAAATACAAACGAATTTCCTGCTGCTGCTGCATCAGGTACAAAAGAACTTCCTGCTGCCGCAAAAGAACTTCCTGCTGTATCAGGTACAAAAGAACTTCCTGCTGCATCAGGTACAAAAGAACTTCCTGCGGCAACACCACGTCCAAAAGAAGGTCCTGAAATTGTATAACAAACACAACATTTTAGACATGATTACCTACTACGCAATATTACATGAATCAAGGCATCATGGAATCACCTTTGGCTTTCTTCAACTTCGCAAGCATTGCAGCATTCTTGCTCTGATGCACCTTAGCCTCTGTCCGCCCCTTCTTGCGACTCTTTGTATCTGTACGAGCAACCTTCCAGCAAGCATATGTGATATCCCCAATCCCCATATCGCGCTGGTTGACCGGGACGGACACAAACTCAGTCTCAAGCTCTTCATCGTCGCCCGCTTCACTGTACAAAGCCTTGGAAGAAAGTACATGTCCATTGGGAAAGTTCAAAATGAGTTTCTTCCACTGACGATTACGATTGTTGCGCCCCTTCGTTGCATTAGTGTCTCTAATGAATTCTTCTGCAGCATTGTCCATGGCATGGGCAATAGGTTCCGTGACTGCCTCGGATTTCTGGAATGCTCTATAGTCATTGAGGTGAGAATAGTCATAGGCCGGATAAGTAATCATGACCTGACCAGTTGTCCAGAGACGAGCTCTATACTGATCTTCATTCACATTCTCGGCCACCCATCGCAAGTCCATGGGAAGACAAATGAAATACCCATCGTATGTGACATTCTTCTGGACCCCTTCCATGTCCCGGACACTGTAGACCGTCACTTCTCGATTCCGTTCTGGGTTGACAGTATCAACGTCAATAATGTCTAAAAAAGTATTGGTCGTGGTAAGAGGGGACCCATGGTGGGAAAGCAAGCAACAAGCAGTACACACGGGATTCAAATACAGCTGCACTTACAGGCGCCAGGGGGCACAGATCCACTCATTGCTTCCGGTATTGCTGGTAGAGTATTCAGCAAAGAAGTGGTTAGTCTTTTCTTATCAGGTCCCGCTGAGACAGTTTTCCCAATCAGTGAAGGTGATCCAGCCAATTCAGGTTCTTCCGTAGCAGTTGCTGTTCTTGGAGGAGAAAAGATAGTATCCTTTGTGGCAGTCGTTCGTGGAGGAGAAAAGATATTTTCCTCTTCTTTTGAAATGGGAGAAAAGATGTCCGACTTAACCTCAAAGTCTTCCTGGCTGCTGTTGGACGATGAGCTGGATTGTGGCGATGTAGACTGCTGTGCTCGCTTCTCGTTTTCTTCTAGTTTGTCTTTTAGGTCTTTTAGATTGAGTGGGATGTCAAACTTCACTAAAACCTTGTTGTACTCTCTTTTACTGAGAGCTTTCCACCTGTGAACCTTTTGTTGTATACGTCGAGTAAACTTGTCACTGTAAACGTCTG
>Ga0100390_10003151_pt1 | contig 14513 bp, 11 predicted proteins | sample CryGeymeta201514_FD_81540 | JGI IMG/M metagenome (GOLD analysis project Ga0100390, IMG submission 81540) | Groundwater microbial communities from Crystal Geyser aquifers in Utah, USA - Crystal Geyser metaG 2015-14 | ecosystem: Environmental > Aquatic > Deep subsurface > Groundwater | place... | reverse complement strand
TGGCGACAAACGTAATGGGAAATCACTTTGAGCAGGCTTCAGGAAGAGTAGGAGCTCGCCAATTTGGCGCCGGAGTTAATTCCATTCTTTCAGGCGTAGGTGGCGGAATGGGCGAGAGCATTTCTGGAGTTGGATACGGCGCCGGCAAAGCTGTGCAAGGGGTTGGCAAAGGAGCTGGTCAATTTTTCGGAGGCGTCACTGGAGGAGTGCTGTTAATGGGCAAAGGAGTCGGCCAAGGCGTCGCGACAGGCGATGTTCGAAAAATTGGATCTGGGCTCTCTCAGGGACTGAACTCGGTGGGAACTGGTGTTGGACAAGGTGTGGGAACGGCGGTGACAGGTGCGGCCGATGGAGTCTTGTCAGTCGGGAAAGGCCTTTTCTCTGGTGTCAGGACAATTGGGAGAGGCGTTGGAGGTGCCTTTACAGGGAAACGGGAAGATTTGAGCCCTGGCAAGAAATCGCGCGACAGGCGTCAAAGCGACAAGCGGCAAGGAAGATAGGTAAATGACAGAATTTCAAAATTTACTTCTATGATGGCTATTTTATTGAGTACTCGAGTATTCCCACCAATTCTCAGCCAATACTGACAGTACCGTAGAATACCAAACAGTAGACACATACTTTCGATCTCATTGAAGGATTTCAGCTGCAATGTTTTTGTTTCAGCGCCTCTGTCGCCTCCCTTCAATAAAATTAATAGAGTTGAAAGAAGTTAAAACGAGATCTGTTACCACCAATCTCATGCCTAAATTCGAGACTTCCCAAACTCCAGAATATTTGACCATTTAGTGTATAACCAATTTCAAGATTTGTTTTTCTCTCAGAGATTTTTGCTTCTTTTTTGTAGATTATTTCAATGTATATCAACAGAATGAAGACATGAATGTTATATTGTAATTAAATATCATTGTCTAAGATACTCATGGGGTCTTGTACAGAATGTATGTGTTACTACATGTGTTACCACTGGCCCACCCAGCCAGCCACCCACTGTATGGTACCTGGTAATTGGAATTAAACTAAAGTGGTTCAGCAGGTACTTGTTAAATGCTAGCTTAAAAGAGCTTGACCATTTTATTTTAATATACGATTGCGAATAAGTTGACAGTAGGTAAAACAGTACACTAGAATAATCGAATAAATACATTTTATTCGAATAATGAATTGAATTAAAGTGGTTCAGCAGCTACCTGTTAAATGCTACTGTAGCTTAAAAGTGCTTGTCCATTTTATTTTTAGTATACAGCACGAATAATATTTTAGACGAATACGTTTATTCGAATGAATTAAAGTGGTTCAGCGGGTACTTGTTAAATGCTAGCTTAAAAGAGCTTGGCCATTTTATTTTAATATACGATTGCAAATAAGTTGGCAGTCGGTAAAACTGCTGTACGTTTATTCGAATAATCAATTAAATTAAAGTGGTTCAGCAGCTACCTGTTAAATGCTAGCTTAGTAAAAGAGCTTGACCATTTTATTTTAATACACGATTGCGGATAAGTTGACAGTAGGTGAAACAGTACGAATAATATTTTAGACGAATACGTTTATTCGTCGAATAATGAATTAAATTAAAGTGGTTCAGCAGCTACCAAAGCTTAAAAGTGCTTGACCATTTTATTTTAATACACACGGTTGCAGATAAGTTGACAGTAGGTAAAACAGTACACTAGAATGATCAAATATTCGAATGAATTATATTAAAGGGGTTTAGCAGCTACTACTTGTTGAATGCTAGCTTAAAAGAGCTTGACCATTTTATTTTAATACACGAATAGTATTTTAGACCAATACGTTTCTTTGAATGAATTAAATTAAAGTGGTTCAGCAGCTAACTGTTAAATACTCGGAGTACTAGCTTGAAACTGCTTGGCCATTTTATTTTAATTAATAAGATAGCATCAATAAGGTAACTAGACAAATTGACTGTTAAAAATTAATGGTTGAAATACTTAGAGAAATGTAATGAAAAATATCTGGAGTTTCCATTACCGGAATCTCGGATTTGGTGATAACAGATGGATTCTGTACGAGAGACGAGAGTACTTACTTCTAATAATTCGTAACAACACACTTCACCATGAATAATTATTTGAACGACGAAGTAACTACCTCATTTAGCAGGACCAGCCTTCCCACTCACTCTATTGCCCACATCCGAGATGAAAAAGGTGCCATGGCGAGTCCCTTTTTTACTCAAGGGGCAAAGCGAAGACGAAGCCCCTACTGTACAACAAAATCCGTTGGCCCAGATCAGTCCTTTCCGGCGAATTCTATTATGGATTCGACGAAATCAAAGGAAGTAATTATCGTGCACGATAGCAAGGACGACAGCAATGGTGGCTTTGGCGGTGGCTGCGGTAGTAATGACAAGGATAGAATGCCCGTTGCCACAAAAGACGAAGTTAAGAAACTAGTACCAACTACACCACCTCCATCGATCACCAACACTGCAGTGGGAGCAAAGGAAACAGAACGGAGAAACCAAAGCTCGCAAGGCTCTAATAATGATAAAACAAGCACGCATGTAAGCACTAGTATCTTTGCGAAGCTCGCCTTTAAGCAAGACGATACCAAGAATCCTTTTGCGCAATTTGCTTTCCGTGGTGCCTCCTCTACAGGTTCCAAGAATACTTTGTGGAAACCTACTAGCCACATTTTGACTAACGAGTCTAATAGAATAAATAGCAAACCAATGAAGCAGAAAGCAATGCAATCAGCCACTCAATCTGATAAGAAGTCCACAAAGACCAAACCAGCCAAAAGCAAATGTTCGGAATACATCCAAATGAAAGACTGTAATGGAGAGAAACAACAGAAAATTGTCCGCAAATGGCATTCCATGGTCGTCGATCAAGACGCTTCGCTTCAGGATAGGCGATTCCAAATCTTCGTCGCTGTTCGGCTGCACGCCCGATGTCAGGAAAAGACTACCCGTCAAGCCATGAAATCCCTCTCCAAAAGAATGAATCTCACCGTTGATGCTATGGCCGGTGCTGATCCCGAATCGTTCGTTGAGGCCATTTCAAATCTTCAATATCACAACACCAAGGCCAAACATTTGGTCAAGGCAGCCCAGGAAATCAAAATCCGTCACGGATGCATCGTGCCAGAAAGAGAACATGCATTGAAGCGAATTACGGGGATTGGACCTGTCTTGGCAGACTTGTTGGCCTTCGTTAATACTGAAGCTGTGCATAAGGAGCAATGCATTATGGAAGCAGCAGTAGCAGAAGCGTCATTGGACCTTCTGAAGCACAATTGCAAGAAGACTAGATAGCAGACACTACATATTATTTACTATTTACTATAAGGTACTGCTTCAACTAGAAGTGCTAAAAGCAAATTTGCTATTTCTATAAATCTCTGCATATACTCAACTAAACAGCAACAGCTGCAGCTAAACACTAATGCGCTCTCATGCCGCCCCAGCGGAAGGAGGATATACAACTTCAAAGCACCACAAGTTGCGTCCAAAGACAACTAGTTGTTCGTCACGAATGTCATTATCGCGGTAAATGGCAAGAGCTTCAGAATAACATTTCATCATGCCCGAGATATTGCCTCGCTGGAGCTCAATGTTGCCGATTTCGTTCAATGTTCTTGCACATGTTGGGTGATTCTGGCCGAAATGAGACTGTTCAATGGCCAATGCCTCGTAAAAGTGCTCAACTGCCAGATCCAAATCTCCCAAACTGTAAAAACATTGAGCTATGTTGAATTTCGTAATGGACAAGTCACGATGTCCTTCTCCCAAAGCCTCACATTCAACGCGCGCTGTCTCCAAATAGAAACGTAGAGCCCTCTCGTGACTTCCTTGGTGTTGAAGAATCAAGGCAATGTTGTACAAAATAAAGGCCTCGCTTTGCATTTGCCCTGGATTGTCGAGGAACTTACGAATTCGGTAAGCTTCCGAGAGGAGCTCCAATGCCATTTTGGAGCTGTCCATTTTGATCAAAACCAAAGAAATATGCGTCAAAGTTTGGGCAACATCTTCATCATTGTCTCCCTTGTTTTCTCTTCGGATTCGAAGGCATTCCTGGTTGTCCTCCAAAGCACCAGCGTAATCACCTTGTTGGTGTTTGACGTAGCCAATGCTGCTGAGCGTATTGGCTATTTCCAATGGATCGTTCGAATACTTTCTTTGCAGCGCCAATACCTTCTTGTAATTATTGAGAGCATCTGTAAATTCAGACCTCTGTTTGTGAATCTCGGCAATGTTGGTGTACGTAATGATTATATTGGGATTGCTCTGCTCCAAGACAGCAAGCTCAGCTTCGAGTCCTTGGTGGTACGAGCTCAGCGCCGATTCAAGATTTCCGGTTTCATAGTAGAGATTGCCCAGTTTGTTCTAAAAAGTAAAAAATAATAAGATTACGAACAATGTGAAATGTGAGCGACAATCAGATATTTGGTGAAAAGAACACTGCATGGCATTATCGACAAGACGTACCAACGTAATGGCTACCTCAGAATGATAGCTTCCCAAGGCCACTTTTCCTACTTTGAGTGCATGGTGAAAAGATTTCAGTGCCTCGCCGTAATCCTTCATTTCATGATAGACTTGTCCCATGCAGGTCGTCACAATACATACATCACGATGAAAGTCACCAAAATGTTGCTTGGCCAACTCGAGAAATGCTTTGTAGTGTTCAAGGGCAGCGTCATACGCCCCCAATTGGTGGTAGACTTGTCCAATGTTGAAGAGAGTGGCAGCGACATCGACGCTTTCTCCCTGAACCTGACGTCTAATTCGCAACGCGGCTTGGTATCCTGCCATGGCCTCTTCGTAAGCACCTTGTTGAAAGTGAATACGACCAATGTTGTTCCATGTGGTCCCAACATCAATGTGGTCTCCTCCGAGCAGTGCCATACGAATGGCCAAACTCTTGAGCAACGTCTTCATGGCCATTCTGGAATCTCCTTCTTGCATGATGTAGTGCAATACACCGATGCAATTCATACAGGCAGCTGCCTGGAGAGATTCTTTGCCAAATGCCGTTTTAGCCAGAGAGAGACATGTTTCATACGTTCGGAGTGAATTGGCATGATCACCTCTAACGTACTGGATCTGTCCAACACTAATCAGCAATGCTAGAGTCAATGGTTCATCAAAGGATGGAGGACAAGCCTCATCATCTCCTTGCACCTCTTCGACGGATTGCACCTCTTCGACGGATAGCAGAGCTCGTTTGTACAAGACAACTGCTTCTTCAAATTCTCCTTGATTGTGTTGGAGACGACCCAGGTTAAACAGAATTCGTCCTTCTATATTGTTGCTGTAATTATTGTCGTTGTTCAGGAGCAGAGGCGCTTTGCAATAATCCATTCCTTCATCGTATTCGGCTCGATGTACAAGAGGAGGATTGCATTTGTCTTCGAGTGTTGCAAATAATTCCAGGGAAGATCCGAACAGTCCAAACCCCAACATAATCAGTTCCTTTTTTGTTCGCCAGTAAGGAGCTTCTTCGTCCGAGGAAGATGACGACGAGGCAGTAGTAGAAGTCGAACTGGAAGAAGAAGACTGTCGATGCAATCCTGAATGTTTTCCTGAAGATCGGCGAAGATCAGTCAACTCGGCCATATGAAGAGCTCTGCATAGCGATCTCTTGGCCTTCTCAAATTCTTGTTTCTCGATGTACTTGGCTCCTTTGTTGTTGAGCATGGAGACAACCACGGGGCTAAGATGGGACGAAGAGGCAATTGTCATGGTTCGTTCCTTCGAAACAGTTGTTGTTTTGGTCGTCGTACGTTCTTTCATGATGGTATCCTGATCGTGAGAAGGCTCTTTTGTGATGTTGTTGTTTCTGCTGGACGAAGAAGAAATAGAAGCCTTGGAGATGCGACGCAACGGAGATTTTCGTTCTCGGTGTTGAGCCAGTGCCGAAGCAGCGTAACGTGGTAGAGAAGAGGACATGGTGGTTTTGATTTTTTGAGCGGTAGGAGTTGTTATTGCTGGCGAAAGAAATGATCTGGTATTCAAAGAAAACCACCCATCTCAACACGTTCAAAAGAGCAGAGCGGAGGTGCCAACAAGGGGGGCTCGGTTCGAATTTCAAAACACCCTCAAACGGCTCTTTAAATCAATCAGTCACGAAGCTTCAAGACACGAATGTTGAAAGATACTAGGAAATTGAAAAGCACGACTGAATAACCTTATTATCCTTATAGGGAAAGCTCCGTGAAACAATAAATACCCTACGAGCTCGATCGGATCTTTGCTGCTTGAAGCAAACTTCAAGATTTGTTTGTTTGAGTTTCATCCCCGCATGAGTTAAGACAAAAAGCCAAACAGAACTTCTTGGATCGATGTTGTGAAGCATCTGCAACAAGCAAGAACAGGGAGGAGGACATCCGCGGCCAGCACGCAATCTCAAGTTCCAACCAAACATCAACCTTGAATGATTGATTTGATTTGGATCGATCGAATTATTGGCAAATTGAAATTGATATTCATGTCACTTGAGATACTTACTGTAGACCTAGTTTGTAATATCGCCTGAACGGGACGTTAAATTCTGCGAGGCAACAGCTTGGTCGTCCGTCTTATCATCTCGTTTCTCGTTGTACAGAAATAATCTGCGGTAGTTTGTAGAAAGAAAACAATACGCAACAAAAACGTAGTAGCTTTCCATAGAATCATGCAGATATAACTTCAAAGTCAAGTTCAGTTTCCGAGTCGCAGTTCTTTAGTTTTACAGAATATTAGTTCCATCACAACTCAGCGCAATCCAGCCGAGAAGAATGTCCACGGACGAGGCGAGAGGACATATCTCCAAACCAGACCAAGGAGAGACCGACTTGACCACCAGCTCACCGGTATCTTCGGCGCAAGAAGCACAATCACCGAAAGAGCAACAGCACAAACTCTCAACCCCCACAAAGCCGATACCCCAGCTTCATGGGCCGGTGGACAGTGACACCGCTTCAACAGAAGTACCCTCTCCTGGGACTCCACCAATACCGCCGCATCCTGTCGAAGAGCAGAAGCAACCATCCGGAAAAGGAGCTTCCTCGGGGGGTCCTACCAATTTCGCCAGCGACGATGTGGATTCCCTGAAACCGCGACAAGTCATTGCTGTGAGTGCCTCGAGAGGACCGGCAGCTTTCTTCAACCTAGCCCGAAAGTTCCTTGTCACGGACGAAATGTGTGATTTGTCTGCCCTTGAAGGAGCTATAGTTTCGGCCGTAGATGCCGCGCATCTACTGGAGCGTTCCAAGTTGGCAACGATAGTTAGGTAAGTCCATAACTTGCTCTGAGATCTGATTGTAACTAGTGCACTCGCTAATCCCTTGTGTTCCCTTCTTATCTTACTTTACGACACAAAAGAATCCAAACGTCCTGTGTGACGGTTGAACCGAAACGACGAAAGCAAGGGCCGGGACAGGGAGACACAGCTGCTGCTTCTGGATGGATTCCCTCGCCGGAAACTACAGCCGGCGCTGCTTTTCAGCAACCGCATCCAATACCTGCAAGACCAAGGGGACCCGCCACATCCGGAGGGCGCGAGCTTCGACGAGCACGGATAGTGATCACTGTGAAGCGAACTCAAAGTTACGAGCTATGGCTCCAAGAGAATCCGCTGCAAGCTATTATTGCAAGTGATGTGGATGATGACGATGATGAGGCTGGGAGTACCGATCGGTAGTGATCAACTTCCAAAACGGGGAACAACTCTCACAAGTAGCACAAGTACTCCTGCACATACTGCCTTTTATGCGACCAATCATCCCTTCATTGCCGCTTTGTCTTGGCTCCGCCGCTATCACCCATGTCAGCTCGTCGTTGTCTCGCTGCTCCTCCATCGACATCCGCTCTTGTTTTCCTAGCAGCATCAAGCTTGAGCACAGAGCATTACTTACCATTCAGCTACTTTTATTTAACTAGATCAATGCCATAGAATTTAAAAAGCGATAAAATCGTACACCAATTTTGATGCCAATTGAGTCTTGGAGCACATTTACAATGATATCATCATTTCCCTTTTCGAGGTCTTGCTGCTGTATGCAGCTTCACTATTATACTTCGAGTAACTCCTTGCATTCATTTCCAGCTAGAGCTATGGGATAGCAAGCTAACAATCTCTACTACTAGCTCTGGCTTCTGAAATTTCTGAATTATCGAGAAAACATCTCGAATGTACAATTGGGCCTCGTTAGCAAGTACTCGAGTACTTCCAGCAAGACTTCCCATTAAAAAAAAACTGTGAATTACCTCGGACAAAAACGCTCCACGCTGTGAGTACGTGATAGTCCTAGAAATTCGCTCGTCGTAAATAACATGCTAGACTACTTCTGCCTCACTCTGCAGCTTGGTGAGAGAGCAGTCAACACGTTGGCGGCAGTCGAATTCCCAGCGGAGAAGTCCGAGTGGGTGCGATTTGTTTTTTGAATCAGAGAAAAAAGAAAAAATATCCCATTCATTCTGGAGATGTCGAAGGTTATTATTAGGGTCGTCGAAGGCGAATGGAAGAATTTATGGACAGCAATAAAAGCCTTTTCCGTGTGGACGAATTCGTTAAAAAAAGAAAAAAAATGTGCAAAGACATGGCTCTTTTCAAAACAAAGATTGGGTGAAGTACCTCGGTGAACCTTGACGCGGCTGCGGATGAAGCCGCCAAATTCCAAATTCATGGAAGTGACAATGAACAAATACTAAAATTACTATAATTTCATGATTCGTCTCCCTTGCAGCACCACTCATAAGAGCATCGCGCTTTGTCCATGCAGGCACGCGTTACTTTCACAGCGCCTTGATGACTATGCTTCATGTTGACATGGCGATCGTCGCAGTTACAACACATCAAGGAGAAGGCCTGTCCGATATATAATGGAGATACGGTTTAAAGAGAAGGCTGGACAAATTCCCAGCTGAACTTTCCTCGCCCATCATTGATCTGCATTATTTTTGATCTAGCTACGTAGAAGGCTGACAAGCTAAACTGACTTTTTGCCAGTCAAATATTTTCCTAGTACTTTGTTTGTTACATTGTTTTTACTGATTCTGGACTCTTTCAACTCTTGCTGTCACCTTCACTATTTGGTGGTGCAGTGGTGATGTAACACTTGGCAATGAATTCATTTTCTTGCTGGCGGGCAGTGGAAGCCAACGCCTTCTTCATCAGCTTTCTTCGGCTAACTCCCTTTCGTCCACCAGTCTTGAACTTGCGCATATTCTCGCGGTTTCTCTTTCTCTTATCCTTTTTGGCATTCATACGACAAGCTTCCAGCACAGTTGCAGTGTCGACAGTGACGCTTCGGGCTGTGAACGGAGTCGTCACAGTGAAGGCCTGCGGTAGTAAATTACAGAATTACAACATGGCGTGAGACAATATCGGTGCATAGATGCGTGCCATCTAGATTCAATCAGCTAATGCACGATTCCTGGATGGCGAAAAAAGGCTGGCACATGGCAGCACCCGCACCATAACAAGGGCACGAGAAGTTGAACAGTAAATACCAGAACACTGATTTTACCTGTGTGGTGGCAGCAAGTGCCATAAAGGCCAACAGTAAAAGGGCGCGGGGTACCATAGTTGATGTGTACAATGTGTTTAAGTGTTAGTCGATGTTGTTGTCAAGAAGTTGAAGCAACGATTAGCCGTCGAGTAGACTACCTGGCAGTAGGTTCTTTCCTCTGACTCGCCATTTCCGCTACTACTAGTACTACTACTACTAGTACTACTACTACCAGTACTACGACTACTAGCTACCAGGTAGGCAGTAGTAGGTCCACTACTCTAGCTAGTAGTAGTAGTAGAAGAGTAGTACTACTGATAGCCGTAGGAATGTGATGGCCCAAGTACTCGAGTACGACAAGTAAGTGCGTAAGATACAGGTTCTGAGCCTCAAAAATGAGTCGCTCTTGATCGAATCGGGAATTATTTTAGAGTTAAAGATAACAAAACGAACTACTCGGAGTACCCGCAGATTTGCCAAAAGTAGCTACTACTACTACTAGTAGCTAGGTAGTAGAGCTAGCTAGACGGTATTATGTTGTGACTTCTGCAAAAAATAGATTCCAACAAATGAAAATATCAATAAATAATTCTATCGCAATACAGATATTGCAATGAAATAATATACTTTTACCTAGGCCTGTACTAGCGGTACTCTGGAGTACGAGCGCTCCAGTAGTATTCCAATACCAAAAGAGCAATAATATTGCTCTTGAGGATACTGCAAATATCATCTATAAAATCAAAGCACGCCAGCATACTGCTCATTGCAAACTAAAAAGCAGATCCAATAGCAAGACATCAAAAATATAACTTCTAGGAGAAAAACAACAGTTTAGTGCTGTTCCATGGACTTGGAGTCGAGGGCCATTCCCATAGCGTGAAGTCCGTTGTCAACATACAAAGTGACACCGGTGATAGTTCGGGCCATTGGGGAAGCCAAGAAAAGAGCAGAGTTTCCAACATCATCACTGTAGAGATCCTGAGCAAGAGGAGCGTTGGCACTGGAGTAGTCAATGGCCAACTCAATGAAAGTCTTGGCGCCTGGTTCTTTTCCAATAGCCGAAGCAGCACGGGACTTAAGTGGTCCAGCACTAATAGTATTCACACGAACTCCCCACTTTCGTCCAGCTTCAAAGGCAAGCGTTCGGGTATCAGACTCAAGTTGGGCCTTAGCAGAAGACATGCCACCACCGTATCCAGGAATGACCTTTTCAGAGGCAATGTAGGTGAGAGACACCATTGATCCATTCTCGTTCATAATTGGACCAAATTTTTGCAAAAGCGAAACAGCAGAGTAAGCAGAGGCGGAAGAAGCAGCAAGGTATCCCTTTCGACTAGTTTCCAAAAGAGGTTTGGTAACCTCTGGACCGTTAGCGAGGGAGTGAACAAGGATATCAATTTTTCCGTAGTCTTTTTCGACAGCCTTGGCAACCTCCGAAATTGTGTATCCATCAAGTCCAGCGTAACGCTTGTTGTTCTTTATTTCATCAGGAACATCCTCAGGGTCGTCAAACACAGCATCAAGTGGGTAGACCTTATCGATGGTCATTTTTGAACCATCAGAAAGTGTGGAATCCTCGTCGAAACTTCCTTTTTTCAATCCAGACTGAAAAATCTTCAACACAGGAGGCCATGTTCCTACAATAATAGTGGCACCGGCATCAGCAAGAGCCTTTGCAATAGCCCAGCCATATCCAGTGGAATCAGCAACGCCGGCAATAAAAGCAACCTTCCCCTTCAAATCAACGGTGGCAGCCATGGACAAACACGTGGAGGATTTTCTGCTGGATTTGGCAGGGACAGCAGCCTGAGTACTAGCGCGGAAAATGCTCTGGCCAACTCCTGGAAACAAAAAAACAAATTAGTAAAAACATCGCAACCTCAAAATATGTAAGATTTTGTATTACTTTGATATTTCCACTTTGTTGAAATTTGGAATGCCGACACAATAATAAATCAAATTGGCAACCTTACCAAGAGAAGGGCCAAAAGCGTTGATAGGGCCAACAAGTGTAGCAAGAGCTGCAAGAACGACTGTGAATCGGACCATCATGATGCAAATTAAACTATTTTTAAGGAATGCAAATGTAGAGTAGTGGCCTCCTGTGTAGTCTACTGGTAATAGATATTATCGTTTATTATTTTGTGACCAGTAGACAGTAGACTACTCTAGTCTACTAGTAATCCAATTGTAACGGAGGTGGTGATGGCAATTGCGTGCAGCTAACGAAAAAATGTGAGAAAAGGTACCATCACGGACCGATGACATACGCGTTGGACGTTTAGTACTGTTGCGTGTAGAATCCAACGATATGACGTCGACGGCAGTTAACTAACTGCGAGAGTCTGAACTGCGTGCTGGTAGCTTGCTAGCTACTCGTTGTTGTGGGTAGGTGGCAGCAAGTAGCTGCCAGCACTCTTTTGAAGGCGGTCGACGACATTGTAACAGAGCAGCTGGTAGTAATTTATGTGCTAGTAGTACAGTAGCTAGCTACTCTAGAGCTAGTATAATAATAACTCTCCTCTCCTGCCGCAAGATAGAAGCGGGCCTCTGCTAGCTTGCAGGTCTGCATAGCTCCTCAGCAAGTATCACACGGGAGTCATTTCCTTTCCTTTGACAGCGAGGGGGATATATTGCGAATAGCAGCATTGAGATCGGATCATTTTGTTGCCGTGTAGGAAGAACGAGTTAGAATCCCTGAAGTTTGGACTACCACGCAGTTGCAACAATCAAATGCTGCTCTCTACTACTAGTAATTTAATCTAAAAATGTTTGCGGCCAATTACTATGTATCACTTTTAATCAGAAATCAGCAGTTGAGTTATATTTTTACCAAAAAAGACAAATTTCCCTATCCGTAAATGCCACCGCCTCCTTGCACTCCGACTCCTCCTCCACTGATAGCAGAAAGTTCCATTTCCCGCATATTGTGCCGTTGTACTTTTTGCTTGATTCGTTCTTTGCTCTTCTGCAAGCCTTTTGCCAAACTATCAAAATAGGCCCACGCTTTTGGGTACGGCATATTGCCAGCATGCCCTAAAGAACGTGTTATGGATTCTTGTCGATGCTGCCGCAGACTGTTCACCCATGATACTGCTTCCTCTCGGCTCGATACGACATAGTAATGTTTCTTTCCAAAAGTGGACAAAGTAAAAATCGCATTGTAGCCAGGAGGCATATTGGCAAAGGCAGGTGCCATGTCATCCTCTTGAGGCGCCGTCAGCAAATGGCTATCAATGGATTCCAACGAAATGGGAGTTCCCTTGGGGGTTGTTGCAGTCTTGTTTTTGAATTTGTAAAGGAATTTTCCCAATAAAATCAAATACCTCTGGCGCCACTGGGGCATGAGCCATGATAAGCAGTTCCAAGACATGACCAAATTTTGGAGGGACGTTGGTAACAGTCCAAAAATCACGGGAATGTGTAACTTGAACACCACGCCATGCTGCGACGGAGAGGCCTCCAACATGTTGGTAGCGGACAAGCCCTGGCCCAGAATAACTTCATCAATTTCTTCGGATGGTTTCTTCATCGTTGTCGAAGATCCAGTCGATCTTTGTCGCAGTTCTTGTACTGGCAGTGACATGAACTTGTCTCTTGCTCTTTGGTAGTGCCGTTTGGTGTAAGTATAACGTGTAATGATCTATTTAGCTGTGCCTTTCGAATATTTCAATTGCGGGTCTCTTCACTCTGGAGATACACTTATTAGTCTAGTAGTAGTAGAGCAGACTAGTAATAAAGAGCTGAATGAAGACGAACAGGAAGGATCAAAAAGAGATGATGTTCGTTTGAGTGTGATGATTCAGTCCCCAAAAGTAGTAGTACATGGAACAGATCCCGAACCTTCGAGACGCCAATGATAGAACGATTGGTACAGCAGTACTAGTATGTACTCGCACTGAACAAGTAAGTAGTCTAGTCTAGTGCTACTACCAGGTACCTGGTACAGTAGTACTCAAAAAAGAAGTATTTCTGCTGTACTTCTGTAGACTAGTACCAGTACATCAGATGTATTACTACCAGGTACAGTAGTAGGTATTATTATGCAGTTAGACTAGTCTAGTCAAAAAAACTCTCGAAGATTTTGACGAGCAGACAAAATTTCACCAAAGTAACAGTATATTATTAGTAGTAGTCTAGTAGTCTGCTAGCTACACTAGACTACTAGTACTACTTCTAGTAGTACTGTACTACTCAGAACGCCGGACGAGGATAAAATCCTGTTTAACTGGTACTGGAAGGTCCGCCAAACCCCTACTTTTAACCCTACTGACATGGTAAAATATGAATAAATCTTCTTTTTTAACACATTTCAACACGTGTCAACAAATTTCAACACATTTCAACACATTTCAACAAATTTCAACAAATTTCAACATGACTCAATTTCAACACAAGACTCAATTTCAACATGAATATTTACAACTACTAGCTAGTAGGGCCCCACTAGTAGCTACCTTATTAACTATTCGATTCCCGCGCAGTGCTATGGTGGTCGGGGGTTGGATTCCTCAACATAGCACTTTTTATCCAACATGGTTCGCACCTGCTTTCAACACATATTTCAACACGTGTCAACAAATTTCAACACATATCAACAAATTTCAACAAATTTCAACAAATTTCAACAAATTTCAACATGACTCAAAGGCAGGGGATTCATTGAGGTTATGAGCTTTAATTGGCGGACCTTCCAGGGTGAAAAAGAAGCTTCGGGAAACTGGCAACATCATCTGCTGCTCTGCAGTGCCGCCACTGCTATGAAAATCATACTATTGTTTGTGGTAGTAGCTACCTGGTACCTGGTACCTGGTAGTAGTAAGGCCACCGCGAAAATGAAACTTTTCTTTCTGTGCGTGCTGTCATTCATCTCCAAGAGCATCGTAACAGTAGTCGTTCCTTTATAACACTGTAAACAATGCCTTAGAGTTGGTGGCCGATTTGCATGGTTTTACCTGGCTGGTACCATACGGACACCTTATGACCGTTGACATGCAATTCTTTTACGGAGATTTTGGGGTCTAATAAGAAACAGCTTTGTCCCAAAAAGC
>Ga0100390_10003131_pt1 | contig 14574 bp, 10 predicted proteins | sample CryGeymeta201514_FD_81540 | JGI IMG/M metagenome (GOLD analysis project Ga0100390, IMG submission 81540) | Groundwater microbial communities from Crystal Geyser aquifers in Utah, USA - Crystal Geyser metaG 2015-14 | ecosystem: Environmental > Aquatic > Deep subsurface > Groundwater | place... | reverse complement strand
TATATGACGGGATTATTAATAAAAATATTAGTATTTTTATTTTTAATTATAATTTAAAAATAGATTATTTAACAATAATATTAAAAAGTATAATAGTAATATTTATGTTAAATTATATTTATACTTTTACATTGTTGTTAAAAAAAATTAAAAAAATTAAAAAAATTAAAAAAAAATTTATATTTAAATATAAAAATGAAACTAAATTAGAAAAAAATAATAAAAGATATTATCGCAATAATTTAATTTTGGATTCACCACCAAAAATTGATTTAGTTGTTTTAAATGGTTCTAAAAATAAATTAATAGAAATTAATAATACAAAAACTACAAGACAATGCGATTTATTACATAAATATACTAATGCATTAGATATTTCTATACTTAAAAAAAATAATGGGTTTTTTAAAAATTTAAATATAGATAAAAAATTTGATTATAAAAATTTCCATTATTATAAGCAATGTAATTTAATAGATATAAAAGAATGTTCTGCTAATATATCAGAAAATATAATAAAAGATGTAGAATTAAATCAAGTTTTATTTGATTTACAAAATAATATGCAAGATTGAAATTCTTTTTTTTTTTTATTTAAGGATACACAAAAAAAAATAGAGTGTTTACAAAGGATACATAAAATGGAAGTAAATGAATTTGTTTTTAAGAAAAGTATTTTATATCAAAAAAATATAATTAGTTGAGATAATTATGTAAATGAATTTAATATTTTAAAAAATGTTTTAAAAAAAAATTTAGAACATAAAGTTTTTATGTTAGAGAATAAACAAAAAAATTGACAACTATTTATAAATTTTACAAATGGTAGGAAAAGTAAAAATAATATTTTTACTTTTGAAAATACTTCAAATATATATAAGGGTATTTGTGATATAAAAAATAATATTTTGGATATTAATTTAAATAATAAAGCAGGTATTTTATTTTTAAATTCTAATAATAATAATTTTTATTTTAAAAATATTTTATTAAATACAAAATATTTTAGTAAATATGATACTATAGATTTAATAAATAAAGATTTTCAAATTTTTGATCATCATGTAATAATAAAAAAAATTTTTTTTGAATATAATGTACGTAATATTAATGATTTTTTGTTAGTAATTTCTTCTTTATTACAGAATAATAAAAATTTAATTTATTTTAATAATAATACGTTGACTTATAGTAAAAATTTAGATAATAATTATTATTACGAATATTCAGCGATTGATGATATTGAAGTTAGATCTATTTTAAATGTTGAACAAAATGAAATTTTAAATAAATCTTTAGCTGAAATAGGTTTTGATATATTAAATAATTAAAAAATATGAAAGAATTCTCGATACATTTTAAAAATATGGGTACACCTGAGGGTAATATTATATTTGTTCTTTATTTAAATTTTAAAACTAGATATTATAATATTTTATTTTTTTTTAGATTATATGAATATTTTAAAAGTTTATTATTATTATTATTATTTTTATTAAGTTATTTTTTTAAAATAAAAATTTTTGAAAGTCAAAATTTTATACAATTGGAATATATATATAATTGGATAGTCTGTTATAAAATATGAATATTATTAAGTATATTTGTAATTTTTTTTTTATTTATTTATTATATAAAAAATTATAATGTTACAGAAACTTTAAAATATCTTTATATATTTATATATCATAGAATTAATTTTTTTATAAATTTATATTTGTTTATTTATTTATTTAAAATGGATTTAAACATTTTTTTTGAATATAATTTTATTATAATATTAATATTTATAATATATTATTTTATTTTTTGAATATATCTATTTTTTAAAAAAAAGGTATTAAATTATAAATTATTACATTTTTTAAATTTCCCTTTTATTCCTTTAATTTTTTGAATATTTTTATTTTTCATAAATGATTTAAATTTTTTAAAATTAAAATATTATTTTATAGATTTTGATTTAAAATATTATGAAACTAATATAGAATTAAATAATGAGGAAGAAGATTTTAAAAAAAAATAAATGTACTTATTTGATGTATGATAATATTATTGTGAATTTTTTTATTGAGTTATTAAAATTTTTTAATAATTCAGCATCTTTTTCATTTTTTTTTAGGGAAAATGAATTGCAATTTTTAAATAAATTAGAAAATTTAAAATTAAATAAATATGAAGATAATTATTTAAATATAGAATCTAAAATTGTTTATTTGGATAATTATTTAAAACGTTTATATAATATGGAAAAAAAAAATTATAAATTAATTTATCAAACCGAAATTGATTTACATAAAAATATTAAATTATATAAAAAATTATTTTATAAATATAAAAATTTATATTTGTATATAGCTAAAAAACGTTATATTTTTTTAAGAAATGAAAAATTATTAATATATAAAAAAAAATTATATAAATTATTTTTTTGTTTATTAAAACGTCCGGGTTTTTTTAGAAAGTTATTAAATATTATAAAAAAAAATAATATAAATTATTATAAAAATTTTTTATTAAAAAAAAAAATAAAATCTAAATGTTGTTATAAAAATATATTTTTAAATTTTTGAAAAAAAAGTAATTATCCTAAAATATTAAAAAAAAAGTATAAAAATTTCAAAAAAAGTGAAAAACTTGAAACATATGAAACCTTTTTATATTTTGAATCAAAAGTTGTATCAAATAATTGATGATTATTAAAATATGATTTAAATAAAAAAAAATATAAATTTGTTAAATTTCATAATAGGTATACTTTATTTGGTTATTTTTTTGAATTTTTTTATACAAGTTTTTATTATTATTTTAAAAATCACAAACTTATTAATAAATTAAATAATTTAGATTAAAAAAAAATGATAAATCGTATTTTAGATCTAATTTTTTTACTTATGGGTGATAATAAAATTTGAGTCAAAATTATTGAAGAAGATGTTTTATTTTTTTTTTTTTTAAAAAAAAAAAAAAAATTAAAAAAAAAATATTAAAAAAAAATTTTTATTTTTTTTTTTTTTAAGAAAACAATAATAATTAAAAATAAAAAATATTATTTTTATTTAGATATGCAATATTTTTTAAATGCTATAATAACTTTTGTAATATTTTTATTATTATGAAAATTTTATATAAAAATATTTTCTTTTCATATTATAAGTTTATGGGCGATAAATCGTATATATATTTATATTTTAGTAGTAATATATATTATTTATTTAATAAATTTGTTTTATAAAAAAAAAGGTAAAGCTAGTTTTTTTAAAAATATATTAAATTTATTAAGTTTATTCAGTAATATAATAATTTTTGTATATATTTTAAAATTAAATATTTTAATAATCTTATATTATGATTTATTTTTGTATTTGTATATTTATATGTTGTTTATGTTTAATATAAATGTTTATTTATTATTATGAAAAGGTTATTTTGATTTTGTAACGGATTTTATGTTATATCCTTGGATATTATTATTATTTTGTTATATTATACTTTATTTTAAAATAGAAAAATATTTTTGATTTTTTAAATACACTGAAATGTATTTTCGTATAGAGACTGAAGAATTAGAAATAAGAGAGGAAATTTGATAATAAAACTTTTAAGACATATTTTTTAAATATTTTAAGGATTATGAAATTTCCCAACATGGATATTGAGGTACTGAATGTTTTGAAATGTTTTTTTTTAAATTAGAGAAAATTATCAAAACGAATAATATCATATATTTAAATTGTGTACATTTATTTAATGCATTATTAACTTTGATAATATTTTTAATTTTATGAAACTATGATATACAATTAGTTTCTTTAGAAATAATACTTGCTTATAAAAATTTTATATATTATTATTTTTTTTTTATGGTATTTAAGTTATTACTTCAATTAATAAAAGGTATTTATAAATATATAAAATTTAAGGAAATTAATGATATTTATGATGTGTTAAAAATAATATTTAAATTTATAAATTTTTTAGTAAATATAAATATAATAATGTTTAAATTACAGATAAATTTTTTTATATTTTTGCAATATAATATAATATTTTTAATAGTAAATATAAATATGATAATATTTTTTTTACATAAATGATGATTAAATTGTGTATTAGAAGGTACGTATTTAACAAATTTTATAAGTTATCCTTTAATTCCAATAATTATAATATATATATTATATTGATTAAATTATGAAAATGGTTATAAATTAGCAGATTTAATTATAGAATATTGTAGTTGATATGTTGGTTTAAAAATAGAAAATAATTAAAAAATAAGAAAAATTTTAATAAATAATTTTTATTTGACGCTCGTTTTTTTTTAATTTGTTCATTTAACAATTAATATTAAATCATAAAAAAGGATTATGGTAAAGTAAATGGGAAAAATGGGGGTATAATATTATAAAAAATATAATAAAAAATTAAAAATTTTAAAAATTTTAAAAATTTAAAAATGAAAAATACAAATCATTCAACAAATAATACAAGTTCAATATTTGAGTCTAGTGAAAAATTTATAAATCGTTGATTTTTTTCAACAAATCATAAAGATATAGGTACATTATATTTAATATTTAGTATATTAGCAGGTTTAGTAGGTACGTGATTTTCAATAATGATAAGAACAGAATTAGCATACCCCGGTTTTCAATATTTTAATGGTGATTTACAACATTATAATGTTATAATTACAGGTCATGCTTTTATTATGATATTTTTCATGGTTATGCCAGCATTAATTGGTGGTTTTGGTAACTGATTAGTACCTATATTAATAGGTGCTCCGGACATGGCATTCCCAAGATTAAATAATTTAAGTTTTTGATTATTACCTCCTTCTTTATTTTTATTATTTTTTGCAGCTGTAAAATTTGGTGTAGGTACAGGTTGAACGGTTTATCCGCCACTATCTATTATAGAAAGTAAAGGTGTAGATTTTGCTATTTTTAGTATACATTTAGCCGGTGTTTCTTCTTTAATGGGTGCTATAAATTTTATAACTACAGTAATAAATATGCGCCATGTTGGTTTAAATATGCATATAGTACCATTATTTGTTTGAGCTGTTTTAGTAACAGCTATTTTATTATTATTATCATTACCTGTTTTAGCGGGTATATCGTTACTTGTGCTCGCTTTAAATCTGGCTATATGCTGGAAACTCTTTATTATAAAAAATTTAATAAAGACAATCAGCAGAAAACTTAGTATATTATGATGTATTAAGGATTCTCAGAGACTACACGCCAGAATCTTTTTTTTTTACGAAACTTTAAAAATATTTATTAATGATGAAAAATATTTAAATGTTTATCAAAATTTTAATTTTTTATATGATAATAAAAATAATTTTGTATTATATTTATGTGGGTTAATTGAGGGTGATGGTTCAATAATTACACCTAAAGAAATTAGATCTAAAAAAGGAAATTTTAATTATCCTAGTATTGAAATAAGTTTTAATGCAAAAGATTTACCTTTTATTTTTTTAATACAAAAAGAATTAAAATGTGGTTCAATTTCAAAAAAAAAAGGTAAAAAAGCTTATGTTTTAACTATAAATAATATTGAAGGTATTTTATTATTAATATATTTTTTAAATGGTAATATGTATACGCCTAAAATTTATAGTTTATGAAGTTTAATTGATTTTATAAATTTTAAATATTTATTAAATATAAAAAAGTTAGAATTTAATAAAGAAAATTTTTTTAAAAATGCATGATTGAGTGGATTTATTGATGCAGATGGTCATTTTTCTTTACGTTGTTCTTTACAAAAAAATAATAATTTAAAATATACTAAAGTAGAATGTAAGTTTGAATTAAGTCAAAGACAAAAGGATCATAAAGGTTTTGAGAATTATGATTTTATGTATTTGATAGCTAATTTTTTATTATCTGATGTAAAAAAAACTAGAATAGATAAACAACATCCACAATATAGAATACGTACTTTAAATATAAAAAGTAATTTAATTTTAATAAATTATTTAAATATTTTTCCATTATTTAGTTCAAAATATTTAGATTTTAAAGATTGAGAAATTGTTGCAAATATGTTTAAATTAAAATATCAACGTAAAAATTTAGAAAATATTTTATTAATTAAAAATTGTATAAATGATAATAGAAAATTTTTTAGTTGAGATCATTTGCAAAATTTTTATAAACTTGAAAAATAAAAAGATAAGATATAGTCCCAACAATTATGTGAATAATTGAGTATCTACCTAAATTATATTTTATAAATTTAGAAGCATTTAATTATAATAATTATTTTTATTATAAAGCTATGAGATTTTTATTCTAGTAGATCAAGAAAAAGGCAGTAACTATGTTATTAACAGATAGAAATTTTAATACAACATTTTATAATCCAGCAGGTGGTGGTGATCCAGTATTATATCAACATCTTTTCTGATTTTTTGGTCAAAGGATGGCCCTTTTGTATAGTAATATACAATTAGCAGCAAACTGTAAGCTGGAATATCTTTATGTTAAAAAATACTATAAATGTAAGTTATTATATATATATAATACCTTTATAGTTACAAATTTTTTAATTATGGTGAATCAGCAGGTAACCAAAGCACGTAGCATGTTAGTAGGAACCTCAGAGCACATACGTTTGCTAACCAAATATAAAAAAAAAGGATTTAATGAATGGCTTGGTGGATTAATTGATGGTGATGGTTATTTTGGTATTTCGAAAAAAAATTATGCGTGTTTAGAAATAACAATGGATATACGAGATTCTAATTGTTTAAAAATTATTCAAAATATATTTGGTGGTAGTTTAAAAATGCGTTCAGGATCAAAATCGGTACGTTATAGATTACATGATAAAAAGGGTTTATTAAGTTTATTATTTTATGTAAATGGTAATATACGTTTATCAAAACGTATATTACAATATAATAATATTTTGCTTCAATATAATTTAAATTATATTGAAGCAAAATCTTTAAATTATAGTAATGGTTGATTAGCCGGTTTTTTTGATTCGGATGGTACTATAACTATTAATTCTAATAATTTTCAATTAGCTATATCTATTTCACAAAAAGAACGTTATATTTTAGATATTATTGTGTCTATTTATAAAGGTGCAGTTTATATAGATCGAAATTCAAATACATTTAAATGATATGTTACAAAAAAAGAAGATATTTGTAATTTATTAGAATATTTTAAAAAATATCCATCTCGTTCCGAAAAGAAACAAAGATTACATTTAATTCCTTCTTATTATGAGTTAATGAGTTTAAATAAAACAAATCCGTTTTTTGAAAAAAAATTTAAATTATTTATGGAAAAATGGGATAATTACTTATAATAAAATTTTTTTGGTTAAAGATATGTACCCTTTATATAAAAAAAAATTATATAATAGCATCCCGAAGTTTATATATTAATAATTCCAGCTTTTGGTATTATTAGTCATGTAATATCAGATTATTCAGGTCGTAGTGTATTTGGCCATATAGGTATGATTTACGGAGCGCAGTTCAGACAAAATAGCATTAATTTACAAAGTGACAAAACTGTAAGAATTAATAATAAAAAGGATAAGCGCAATTCCTGTCACTTATTATCAACATTAGTCAATGTACAAGAACAAGTTGTGATCAGCTTTATCATAATAATTATGCCCGAAATATTAAGTATGATATTTGGGGTCTTACAGCATAATTACATAATTTTAAAAGAGCTAGAGAATTTGTGTCTAAATGTTGCATCCTTAGAAGAAGGGGATTGAGATTGAAAAATCTATAATGGTATTTTAAATGTTTGTTTGGATCGAACAAAGGTAAAACTTTGTAGACAAGACTTAGAAAAAGATCTTACTAAATTTTTTAAAGATTTACAAGAAAATGATAAAAAAATACTTAAGGTTTTTGAATCGGATATTTCTTGAGAAAATTTAAATATAAAAAATAGTTGTAATTTAGTAGTTCTAAAATATAGTATATTGATTTCTAAGTTATTAATATTAATTGATATAGATAATTCTATTAATACCGAGAAATATTATAGTAATAATGAAATTTATAAAATATGTGCGCGATTACAAACTTTATTTTTAGAATCTAAAACGATCCTTATATATTCGATTTTAAAAATAAAATCAGAAAAAGGTTCACAAACTTCTGGGGTAGATGGTTTATGTTTTAAAAATGTTGAAGTTGAAAAACAAAATGTTATGAAAAAACGTTTAAAAAATACAAAATATGATAAATCTAAAAAGAGTTTAAAAATAAAGAAAGATTTACCAAACAAAGCTCAACTTACAGAAGATGAAATTTTAGATTTAAGGAAAAAAGTGGAAACTTTTAATAAAGAATTAGTAATTAAACTTTATAATTTATGTAATATTAAAACTTTTAGGAAAAATTTTAAAGGCCAAACTGTTAGACGCGTGTGAATACCTAAATTAGGTACCAATGAAATGAGTCCCTTAGGTATACCTACATTAAGAGATAGAGTATTACAATTTTGTATATATATAGTAACTTTACCTTTTATTGAATTATTTAGCGATACTTATTCATTTGGTGGAAGGCCCGAACGCTCAGCTTTAGATTGTGTAGCGCTTGTCTGTAAAAAACTTACACATATAGGTAGAGGTACTAGTAATTCTGGTATTCAAATAAAGCGTGTTAATAAAGAAATATTTGAGAAATATAAAGGTAGAAAACAAATTGTAAGAGGTCGTAGATTTCATTCATTTAAAGCTAAAAAAACACGTCGACATTATGAAAATTTATATTATATAGCAGTAGGTTCTGATCGAATTGCATCTAAAAAAATGTTACAGCATGAATTTTATAAGTATATTAATGTTGATATAAAATCTTGTTTTGATGAGATCAGTCATGAATACATTTTAAAAGTTTATCCTATTGTTGATAAATATAAGTATTTATTAAAAGCTTGGTTAGAAGCTCCAATTTATGGAACAGAAGATTCTAGAAAAAATATATATATAAGCTTATACCCTAAAAAGGGTGTACCTCAAGGGTCTATTTTAGGGCCTGTTATTTGTAATTGCGTATTAAATGGTCTTGAATATAATTTAACTAAAAAATATAATATTAAGGAAATTGGTAAAACACGTTGAATTTTACGTAGTATAAAATGTATTAGGTTTATTGATGATATATTAATTATAGGTAAAAGTGATGAAGGTACTTTTGAACTTTTATTTGATAAACTAAAATTTTTTTTAAAGGAGAGGGGTTTATTTATAAAAGATGAAAACTTAACTTCATTTAAAAAATTTGAAGAATTTAAACCAGGTAATTCTTTTGAATATTTAGGTTTTAAATTTATATATCCTGATATAAATTTAAGAAAATTTAAGAATGGAAAATTTACTAAATATAATATTTGTGACTTTTATTCTAGATTAAAGGGTTTAAATTCTGTGAAAAGTAAACAACGTTTATTAGTAATAATTAGACCTAAATCTTTAATAAAATTAAAAAATAAATTACGTGAAATTACGAATAGAAATAAAGCTTATTTAGAAGTTAAAGAAATTATAAAGAAAGTTAATGAGATATGAGTAGGTTTTTGTAATTATTTTGGTATTTCATTACAATGTAGAATACAACTTAAAAACATTGAATCTTTTATAATAAATAGAATAAAGAAATTATTATACTGAAAGTTTAGTTCTAAACCTAAAATGAGAACTTATGTATATAATGAATATTTTTTTGAAAATACATGAAAAGATGGTAATTTTGAATTAAAAACTCTAAAAAAGTTAAAAGTTTTTAATCATAAACCTCTACATTCACTAAGTCCTAGTTTATCTAATTTAAAATTAAATATTTTTTTAGATAATGAAGCTATAAAAAGAGCTAATTTATTAAGAGAAGTTCTTATAATTAAAAATAGTACACTTGAAAAAACAATGTATACGCGTGCTGAATTACAAAAAATTAAATTGGTTGAACAATCTTTTAGGTGTGGTATCTGTGATAAAAATATTGAAATTGAATATAATAAAAATAATTTAAAGAATGTAGAATTAGATCATGTAGTTTCCTTAAGCATTTTAATAATAGAAGCATGAGAAAATGTTATGAAAAATACTATACTTTTAAAAGAAATGAAGTCTATTTTAGTTAACAAAGATAGAGCATTTAATTATTTCAAAGAAAATATAAAAGGTCATTTAGAATTAAGAGCTACACATAAAGTTTGTAATAGAGAACTCGGTTTTGAAGCAAAAAGATATAGTTCTTCAAAAAGTAAAGATATAAAAAGGCGTGTTAATAAAAATGAATATTTAATTTTTTTACAGTTTAGAAAACTTATGAAAGAATTTGGCCGTTATTGATCTAATTATGGAAATTATAATAATAGAATATCTTAAGTTTATAATTATATTAATGTTAAAATTTGTCTGGGAGCCGGAATCCGCAGAGATGTGTTCGTCCGGTTCTGAGTTCGGATGTTTATTTAAAATATTAAAATTTTTAATTAAATATAGATGTCTAGAACACGCTATATTTTTAAAATTATTAAAACAATTTAAGAAAAAACAAAAAAAAAATAAGTTAAAGTTTAAATGTCAGAAATTTTTTAAAGTTACAAAAAGATTTTATTGTAAAAAAAATGAAGATAATAATTTACAGCAAAAAGAAATCAATACAAATAAAAAAAATTTAGAAAATAAAAGTTATTTAATTTTTATCTTTGAGAAAATTTTTTTTGATATAAATATATTATATAAAATATTTCGTCTTATTGATCGTATTTTTTTTAGTATTATTATTATAGGTAGTTTAGTTCTTTTAGTTATAAATAACTTATATGAAATACAGTTAAAATTTCTTTTTGTATATATTTATATATCTTTATTTCTTGTATATTTAATTTTTTTACAATTTTTAAAAATAAATTTTACATTATACAAAAATATAGAAGATAATAAGTTTTTTTATAAAAATTTAGTTTTGTACGTACTTAATCTTATGTTATTTTTTTTTTTAATAGTATTTTCATTAAATACTGAAAATAAAATAGGAAGTTATTTAAATTTAGAAATAGATTTAAATCTTAATTTCTTTATTTTCATTAGTTGTTTGTTATTTATAAATTTTTATTTATTGATATTAAATTATTCACAAATAAACAGATTGAATACTGTAAGTAATACAAATACTTTTATCGAAGATTTAATTAAAAAAAATTTTATTCGATTATATTTTGAACCTTTATTTAATTATTATGAAAAAAATATTTTTTATTGAGTGATTTATTTTTCTATAATTTTTAAAGTTATAAAATTTATAATTAATTTATTTTTTGGAAATTTTTTATTATTGAATAGTTTAAATACTATTATTTTGTTTATTTTCTTTTTAAATAGTATTATATATGTTTGTATATGATTCATTTCCGATGTATTAGTTTTTCTTGTACTTTTACCAAAATGTTTTAAATTTAATTCCCCTTTAGACGAACATGTAACTGTAGATAATACAAAAAAATTAACAAAAAATACGTTAGTTAGGCGTGGTTTAATTCCACTATTTGCTTTAGGTGGTACTTTTATTACATTTAATTTTGTACATCAAATGATTTGACCTGATTTTGAACCCCCATTAAAACGTATGTCGGAAAAAGTAGGTTTTCAATCTTATATGCGTGAAAAATTTGATTATCCACCAATAGAATGAAAGATAACAGATGATGATAATAAAGATTAAATTTCATTATAAAATTTTAATTGTTTTATATAATAAAATATATTTTTTAATATTAATGTCTAGAACACGCTATGTGTAGTATAGGTATTTTAGGTTTTTTTGTTTGAGCTCATCATATGTATACAGTAGGTATGGATTTAGATACAAGAGCTTATTTTACAGTAGCGACAATGATTATTGCAATACCTACAGGTATAAAAATATTTAGTTGAATTACAACAATGTTTGGTGGTATTTTACAATTAACAGTACCTATGTTATTTGCAGTAGGTTTTTTATGTTTATTTACATTTGGTGGTTTTACAGGTATGATTTTAGCTAATAATACATTAGATTTATTATTACATGATACATATGGTCTCGCTGATTCCGGACTATTTTATTTTCCCAAACTTAACCTAACAAGGGAATACTTTATATCAACTAGTCAGTACAGGCTAGCAAGTGTTTGATATTTAAAGTCCGTCTTTTCTAGTACAAGTTACATGAATGGTTCTATAGCTTTCCCTGTAGCTATAGATTTAGGTATGACCCCCTATAGCGTGATAATTTTGAACTGAGTAATAGGCTGTATAGTCAGCTGAAAGTGGTTGGGACTCAGTATAACAAAGGGGTGAACCACAGTAGTAGAATTGACAACAAGGGTAAAATATGTTGCAGGGCAGCTTAAAGTCAATTTAGGTTGGTTTTTAGAGAGGTTTTGCGAGGGTTTGAATGGGATTAACTATCTTTATGAATATCAAATGATATACCTGAGTGAAACTAGCGGGCGAGCTTTGCCTGATATCCCAGAATCGTGGGATCCGACTTTAATACTGTATGGTAAAGAAGTTAGTGATGATTTACAGACTAATCATTTGAAGTCTAACTTCAAAGAAGTCGAGGAGGATATCAGAAAGATGCTAGATATTAATAAATGACCTTTGACTAAAAGTGATATCACGGTTAGATTGAGGAAAAATATTAATGATCTGCAATTATCTATTGCAAAGTTAACTAAACAAGGGAAGGTGTATGCGGCTAAAAAGCTTATAAATAACTATAGCTTCAATCTCAGTATTAGACTATATAGTATACACCTATTTTCTAAAAGAACGTCCAGATTCACCTCAGGTGTTGATGGACAAAAGATTATAAATGATGATGACTGTTTGAAACTTTTGGAACTATCTAAATATTCAAACGTTAAAAATATCGATAATTCAACCATTAGAAGAGTGAGTATACCAAAATCGGATGGAACAGAACGCATTCTTGGTATTGGAAACATCTTGGATAGAGTGTTACAGAAAAGTATGTGCATCCTGATAGAACCTTACTATGAAACAATGTATCATCCCGAAGTATATGGGTTTCGTCCAGGTAGGAATGCTCAGCAAGCTGTAGCCTTGGCGTTTAAACTACTAAGTACTGGACAAAAACGTAAATCGTTCATAAGCTTAGACATTAAAGGCTGCTTTGATAATATAAATCAGGAAAGCTTGATGGAGATATGAGTTCCTGAAAAGTTCAGAAATATTACCAACTTCTGACTTGCAAGCAACATTGTAACAGATAGAGATGAGCACATCGAACAGATGAACAAAGGTGTTCCACAAGGGTCAATCATTGGTCCCTTATTTACAAATATACTTCTTAATGATATCTATCTAAAAGTCTATGAGCATCAACCTAAGTCTTTTCAAAGGTTAGATTCAAACACTGGTTATAAAGTGTCGAACCACTGTATAAGTTATGCTGATGATCTATTGTTCATATTTAACACAGATGAGCTGAATCATATTAAAGGCAGGATAACTATGTACCTTGAAACATTAGGTTTGAAAATCAATGATCAAAAGACTATAATTAAAGAACTAAAAACTAGTCACAATTTTAATATGCATTATCTTGGATTTAAACTAACATTTGTTAAGCCTGCTACACTGTATAAAGGGACCCTTATATCGAAAGATGAAGAACTCATTAGAAAAAAGAGTAGCCCTGAAATATTTAAAGTCTTAGTTAGTGTTGATGATAAAGCCCTGAAAAATCATAAGGAAAAATTGAAAAAGGTTATAAGAAGTGGTTATAATTTATCAGTCCCCCAATTGATACAAAAACTTAATCCTATAATCATAGGATTCTCAAACTACTTTAACTTAGCTCAATCATATAGTTACATGTCCTGACTTGATATGTTTACTTTGAAGAGAATAATTATATGACTAAGAAAAAAGTTTAAGAAAACACCAATGAAAAAACTGGTGGAAACCTATATGTTGATTAAAGGTAAATGAAATTTTCATGGTGAGTATTATAGTGCTAAAAATAATGATATTAAACGGAACAGGCATAAGCTGGTGTTGAGTAAACACATAAGACTGAAGACCTTACCCGCTAGACACTTTATCTTAAGGAAAGACCTGCGAGAAAGTACATATTATCTTGAATCGGCTGACTATGCTGCAGCTCAAGCTAAGATAAGTGCCCAACGTGAACGTTCTTCTGAAAAAACGACTTACATGTTACTAAACAAGCAGGAAGGAAAATGTCTATATTGCGACTCACCAATAAAAGAAGAAGAATCAATAAATATACATCATTTATATGAATTGAGAGCATGTAAAACTAAAGCTGACATTAAGGAATCTAACAAAGTTAAAAATTTGGTGGTATTACATCAGGAATGTCATAAGGTTTTACACTCTAAAAAGGCGGATAAAATAAAGATTAAAAGCCTACTTTTAGAATTATAATATCGCACGTGGAGAGCGTAGTACTGGGCAACTGGTTTGCTGCGTTCGGAGGGAGTGAAAATTCTTAATATATCAAGTATGATTATTATGATTTATACTATC
>Ga0100390_10003129_pt1 | contig 14577 bp, 9 predicted proteins | sample CryGeymeta201514_FD_81540 | JGI IMG/M metagenome (GOLD analysis project Ga0100390, IMG submission 81540) | Groundwater microbial communities from Crystal Geyser aquifers in Utah, USA - Crystal Geyser metaG 2015-14 | ecosystem: Environmental > Aquatic > Deep subsurface > Groundwater | place: USA... | reverse complement strand
GGTAGTGAGCTGATCGATTTGTTCGGTTACCAAATCAACACAGGGACCTGTGGAAGAAGTACCTGCTTTAAATTCCTTGATATTTTTATTAAGCGTTTCCCAGTCGTATTCGCCGGGACCCACCACATTTTGGATGCCATTTTGCTTGCGCCATTCGGTGCGTTCCAATGGATGAATACGATAATAATTATCGATATGCAAAAGTTTTGCCATGATGCCATGCTTACGCAGGCCTTTTGCCACAACGTGTGCCAACTCTGTTTTTCCAGAGCCTGACTCGCCCGAGATAGCGATCATCATCTTGGATTTTTGTTTCTTAAGGATGTGTTCGATGATGGCTTCTCCGGCCTTCTGATGTTTCTCGGTGATGAGTAGTACGTCTCCTAACATATTGTTTATGAATTAAATTGCTATTACAAATGATATTTATCAACAAGAGCATCAAAGTCGAAAAACAGGTCGCATCCATGCTTTAAACCCTGAACCATTTCGTGTTCCCTTTCGAGGATTTGTTTTCTGAAAGCTGTCATTTCTTCTTTGTCGCCAAAAATCTGTGCCTCTTTGGTCTCATCGTAAGTAAGTTCGATAAAGATTCGTAGGTCGGCCTGTTCTATTTTAGTGGCATATAATCCGTTAATGATTATGATGTCGATGTCATTGAAATTGGTCGTGATTTCATCCACATAATCTGTGATGAGGTCAACGCAAGGCATCAGACTTTTCTGGTTTTCGTAAAAGTCGTTGATCACGTGAATTATCTTTCCCCAATCGTATTCGGAAGGACCAACACTTTCGATGCCGTTGGCTCGTCTCCACTCTTTGCGCTGTAGTGGGGGGATTTTGTAAAAGTCGTCCAGGTCAACAATTTTGGAACGAACGCCTTGTTTTTTGAGTTTGTGCGCCAGCGCATAAGCCAGAGTCGCTTTTCCGGAACCCACTTCGCCACCAATCGTGATTATAAATTTAGGTTTCATTTTGTCGGCCAAAAACTCGAGTACCACATCGGCTGCCTGTTCATGTTTGGGCGTTACAGTTATTCTGTCGTTCAACATATTTTGTTATTTTAGGGATTATTTTCCAGCAGTTTCCAATTACCAGCCGTAAGGCTTACTACCTTATTCAGAACGCTGATTGTTACATTTTTATTGGCCAGAATTTGGATCTGTTTGCGATTGATATTAAAACGGTATTGTACACCTTTAAAAAATAGCCCAAATTGTATTGATTTCCAGGCATTGGGCAACTCAGGATTTAGTCTTAATTGCTCATCGCGGTAATTCAAACCAGCGTAAGTATTTAAAGCTATTAAAACAGTGCCTGCCATCACACCGGCGTGGATGCCTTCGCCTGTTGTACCTCCCTGTATGTCATTATAATCGCTTGTAAGCGCATCCTGATAAAGTTTCCAACTCAATTCGTGATCGCCTGTCGTAGCTGCCAATCGTGCATGCACCACACGACTTAGAGTAGAACCGTGTGATGTACGCTGCAGGTAATATTTCAGGTTTTTGTGCAAATAATTCTCAGGGAGCTGATAACCCATCTGCTGTAGCAGTTGATCCACTTCGGTTTTGTTCAGGTTGTAAAAGGTCATCAGGGTATCAGCTTGCTTTGCAAGTTTGTATGCATCAGGAGATTTACCCTCCGCCTTTAGGATACGATCCATGCGATAGATATTGCCATATTTCTGGCGATACGATTCCCAGTCGAGTTCCTGCAAATTGAAATAACCATCAAATTGTGCAATGATACCTTCTTTGTTAATGACGAGATTAAGCTTTGATGCAATTTGTTGCCAATTACGCAATTCCTTTTCGTCAAAATCCGGCAGCAGCTCTTTTGGATTTTCAATCAGCGAATTTATTTCCTGAGCTTTTTCAAACAACCAGGCTATCATGATATTAGTGTAGGCGTTATCTGTAAGACCACCTTTTTCTGTTCCCGGCAGATGTTCATGAAATTCGTCAGGACCCATTACATTGCTAATGTGATAGCGTCTGCTTTGTTCATCGTATTTTGCTTTGCTGGCCCAGAAACGACAAATTTCGAAGATAATTCTGGCTCCGTATTTTTTTAGAAATGACAAGTCGTTCGTGATCCAGTAATAATCCCACACATTATAGGCAATAGCCAGTGAAACATGGCGTTGCAGCGACGAATGGTCATCACCCCATACTCCGGTGAGGGGATTAAGATGTACTACTTGTGTTTCTTCGCGGCCATCGCTTCCACTTTGCCAGGGAAACATAGCGCCTTGATAGCCATGTTGTAAGGCATATTTACGTGCTTCATCAAGCCTGCGATAGCGATACATAAGCATGGATTTGGCCACTGCGGGAAGGTGCATACCATATAGCGGAAGGATGAATAGCTCGTCCCAGAAAATATGGCCCCGGTAGGCTTCGCCATGCAAACCGCGCGCGGTGATGCTGGCATCAAGCTGTTGGCTGAAAGTTGATACGGAAATCAACAGATGAAAGAGATGCAAGCGCAAGAGCTTTTGCGACCATCGATCGCCTTCAATTTTTATGTCCATTTGCTCCCAAAGCTTTGCCCATGAGGAGGAATTGTCGGCCATTAGCTTTTCAAAATCCGGTGCTGATTTTATGGCCGAAAATGCTGAGGACAGCGCATCATCCACAAAATGTTCTTTGTCGCTGCATATGGCTACTGTTTTTTCGAGTCGGACTTTCTGTCCGGAATGAAGATCCAGGCTGTAGCTTGCAAAAGCTTTCGATTCATCAAGCTGGGTTTGAGCCTTGGTGTTGATTATTTTTTCATCTACAAAAATTTTATGGCGACCCACTTCAGCAATTTGATGATTGGATTGATTGGTTTTGACCAGCACAAAGAGTCTTTCATTCTCTACTCCTTGTTTAACCGCTTCAAGGTGTTTGGACGAAAGTGATTTATAGCGCTCAACTCCTGCATTGATGATGTTGCCGTCGATCCCCGAACGTAAGGTAATTTTAGCAGCATAATTAATCGGTTCGAGCTCATATTGTAAAGCTGCCAGCAGGTTATTTTCGATGCTTGCGATCCTTTTGCTGCGTATAGCAGTTTGGCGACCTTGCTCATCTTCAATAAGCATTTCACGGCTCAACACAGCATTTTTAAAATCAATTTTTCTGGTAATGTTGCGTATTGTCGCTTTATTTGGATCGAACCATGCTTCATCGTTTATTTTAAAACTTACCGGAAGCCAGTTGGGCAGATTCACAAAGTCTTCGTTTTCTATATCACGGCCGGCTACTTTGGTAATCAGTCTGTTGTACATTCCGGCCATATAGGTTCCGGGATAATTTATTTTGTTGGCACTTGTTTCTTCCATCGCACCTCTTACACCAAAATAACCATTTCCTACTGCAAGCAAGGCTTCACGCGAACGTTCCTTTTCCTGATTGTAACCATGATAAGTGATGGACCAGCTATCCGCTTCGGCAGTGTAGGCAAACCACTGATTCAACTCATCGATGCCAATGCCTTCGAGATCTTCGACCACCCAGTCGGCTCCATTATCATATAGTTCGGTTGTGTTTTCTTCGCGCGCAAGACCCAATACCAATCCAAAGCGTCCGTTTTTTCCTGCTGCTACTCCCGAAACGGCGTCTTCAACAACAATGCTGCGATCGTAACTGCACCCCAGTCTATCGGCTGCTGTAGTAAAAATATCTGCTTCTGGCTTGCCTTTTAAACCCAGTTCGGCCGATACAACGCCGTCGATGCGTGTTTCAACCAGATCAAACAATCCTGCAGCACGCAATACACCTTCACAGTTTTTGCTGGAAGAAGCGACTCCTACACGAAAACCTGCTTTACGCAAGTTTTTCATCAAGGCAACCGTTGAGGGATAAACTTCCACGCCATCACGATCGAGTACTGCGTTAAAAGCCTGATTTTTACGATTGCCCAAACCACAAACTGTTTGCATTTCGGGCTTGTCGGCGGGATCGCCAAAAGGCAGCTTGATACCACGGGAAGTCAAAAAATCAGCAACGCCTTTATATCTTGGCTTCCCATCGACATGAGGCAAATAGTCTGTTTTATGTTCGAAAGGAATAAATTCAGTTCCGGTTTTTTCGGCATGCGCTTTCAGAAACTCATCAAACATCAGTTTCCAGGCAGCGCTGTGAACCAGGGCAGTTTTAGTAATTACACCATCCAGGTCGAAAATTACGCCGTCAAAATATTTTTGTGCAGTCATATGTCTTGTGTCGTTTCGGGGGTTAGTTAATTTTTATCCAATGATAAGCAAAAGGTTTCAAAACAAGCTCATTTAACTGAACTTTTTTGCCTTGCAGCAAATCGATACCTTCATTTGCAAATGAATCGAGCACAGCAAGTTGAGGCTTAGAAGAAAGGTTCTGCAACACGATAATCCTTTCATTGTCCAAAGTGCGTTCATAAGTCAGCAAGGCCGTATTGTCGCCAGATTCACCAGTGGGAACGGTAATAAATGTGATACTTCCACGGCCAAAAATGCCGCTTTGTTTGCGTACCTCCAGCATTTTTTGGATGCGATGAAACACACGGTATTGAAAGCTTGAAGGATCTTTGAGTTGTGCCTCGCGCAGTGGCCAATTGATTTTGCCGCGAACCAAAAACCGGGTATCATCTTTTCCGGTCAGCTTAATCATTTCTTCGTAGTAGCGTTGATCGTTTTCTTTTCCAAACTCATCACCATAATAAATTACCGGTGTTCCCTGCAGGGTGAGCATCATGGAGTAGGCCAGGCCTATTTTTCGCTCATCAAACTGAAAAAGGTTAGCCAGACGAGCCGAGATTCCTTCGCCCTGACGGAAATCCCATTCAGTTTGCAGACAGTAGTTGTCGTGAATGTATTTGCGATCCTCTTCCGAAACGTAAACAAGCTCGAGACTTAGCTCGTCGTGGCAACGCAGAAATGTGAACCATTGCGCATTTTCGGGAATTGGAGGAGTGATTTGTGTATCCAAAATTTGTGTTATGGGCTCGGCTTGCTGACTGGCAATGGCTTTGTAGAACATCGGCATCAACGGAAAGTGATAGGCGGCATGGCACTCATCGCCATCACCCATATACTCAACAACTTTGTTAGGTTTTTGACAGGCTTCGGCCAGCAACAAAGTGCCCGGACGAATGCTATCCAAAACAGCTCTGAAAAATTTTACGATCATATGGGTTTGTGGTAGATTTTCGCAATCTGTGCCGTCTTCTTTCCAGACATAGGGGATAGCATCAGCTCTAAAACCATCAACACCAAGCCTTTGCCAATAGATGAAGTGGCGCAACATATCAAGCAAAACCTTTGGGTTGCGGTAGTTCAGATCGGGCTGAAAATTGAAGAAACGATGGAAGAAGTACCAATTGCCGGCTTTTTGCCAATTGCTGGTTTCCATACCTTTAAAGATGATACGGGCGTCCTGATAAAGTGATGTGTCTTTTGTCCAGATGAAATAATCGCGGTAAGGATTATCCTCCGAACTGATTGCTTGCTGAAACCAGGGATGTGTTTCAGAAACATGATTCAATGCGATATCAAAAATGACCCGTAAACTACGAGCATGTGCTTCATTGAGGAATTTACCGAAAACATCTTCTTGTTCTTCTTTGGAATGATTTTCGGGCAGCCCAAGCAATTCAGGCCTTATTTTGTCGTAGTTACGAATGTCGAAGCCGGCATCACGCATCGGCGAATCCAAAATGGGAAGCAACCACAAGGTATTAACGCCCAGCGATCGGATGTAATCAAGTTTATCGATTAGTCCTTCAAAATCTTTATTAAACAGATCCACATAAATGGAATAAACCACAGCATCCTGATACCAGTCGGGTTGGGAATCTTGTTTTATTTTTTTTTGACTATCCAGCTCAGCAAGAAAATCGGTTAAGAGCATATGATCTGCATCTGGATAAATTTTGTTCCAGAGGCTTTTGATTTTTTCTTTTTGATTCATATCCAGTAGTTTAGGTGAGTGTTACGCTTTCAACAAAAATAGCGTATTTCGGGCAGCTGATCTTTGCTTTTAGATGGTTTGTAACGATTATTATATTGCAAACGGTTTCGGTTAAAAATTTGCATAGCCGAACTAATCTAAATTCTAAAAATTTTCGATAAAAAGAAACGCTCAAAACCTTCATTTGCTTGATTTCATCATGATTTTAATTATTTGCCGGGGTTTTTAAATCTTCCTAAGAAGCCATGTCCAAATCCTATTCTTTTCGTTTAATGCCTTATCTTTACTGCCTTATCATAGCTCATCCATTATCACCGTCATAACACTAACATTAAATAAACTATGAACAGATTTAGATCAATCGTTTCAGGATTTACCCTGATGGCAGCGCTTTTGCTGTTTAACCTGCAAGTTGTTGCCCAATCGAAAACCCATGATTTATCCATCGAGCCTCCGTTTTGGTGGGTGGGAATGCATGATACGAAACTACAATTGATGGTACATGGCGAAAATATTGGTGAAACACGTGTCCAAATTAACGAGGAGGGAATAAAGCTGGAGCGTGTTTCGGCTGTTGAAAGCCCGAATTATTTATTTCTGGATTTGCAGATTGATGCTTCGGCAAAAGCTGGCATTTTCGAGATAGCGTTTTTAAAGTCAGGAAAAGTAGTAAAACGCGCCAAGTATGAATTGAAAGCTCGTAAAGCTGGTTCAGCCAACCGACAGGGCTTCAACAGTTCTGATGTAATTTACCTGTTGATGCCTGATCGTTTTGCCAATGGAAATCCCGAGAATGATGATATGCCCGGGATGTTGGAAAAAGCCAATCGCAAGAATCCCGATGGCCGTCACGGAGGTGATTTGGAAGGGATTATTCAAAATCTGGATTATTTTACCGATTTGGGAGTAACTGCTCTTTGGCTTAATCCCGTACTCGAGAATAATATGCCGGCTTACAGCTATCATGGCTATGCGATCACCGATTTTTATGAGGCTGATCCCCGCCTGGGCGGAAATGAAAAATACCTTGAACTGGTTGAGAAGGCTCGTGAAAAGGATTTGAAGATCATTCAGGATATGGTTTTTAATCATTACGGAATCGGACATAAATGGACCGAAGATATGCCGATGAGCGACTGGGTAAATCAATGGCCTGAGTTTACGCTTTCTAACTATCGTGGTGGCTCACTTACTGATCCTTATGCCTCAGCCTTTGATCAGGATAAAATGCTGCGCGGTTGGTTCGATGTGAGCATGGCCGACCTGAATCAGCGTAATCCTTTTGTTGCTAACTATCTTATACAGAATAGTATATGGTGGGTTGAATATGCTGATCTTGGGGGTATCAGGATGGATACCTATCCTTATTCTTTTAAAGAGTTTATGCAGGAATGGATGCAGCGTCTCAGAGCAGAATATCCGAATTTTTCGGTTGTTGGCGAAGTCTGGCTTAACTACAGTCCGATGGTGGCATACTGGCACGAGCAAAAACATAATTTCGATGGCTTCAACTCCCATTTGAATTATGTGATGGATTTCCCCTTGAAATATGCCATAGGTCGCGCTTTTAATGATTCGAACGGCTGGAGCTCTGGTGTTTCAGCGCTTTACGAATCCCTAAGTATGGACTTTCAGTACGGCGACCCGAATACCATCGTAAACTTTCTCGATAATCATGACATGGATCGTATTGCCACCACTTTAGGAGAGGATATCGACAAACAGAAGCTGGCCACCACTTTTTTGCTTACGGTTAGGGGAGTGCCACAGTTATATTATGGTAACGAACTCGGTACTCCGGGTGTTGAGCATAAAGGTCACGGGCAGATGCGTAACGATTTTCCCGGAGGCTGGGCTGGCGACAGCAGAAATGCTTTTACACCTGAAGGCCGAACAACCGATGAAAATGAATTGTGGAATCATTTCAGGACTTTGTTGCATTTCAGAAAAGACAGCAAAGCACTTCAAAGTGGAAAAATGACACATTATATTCCCGAAGACGGCGTTTATGTTTATTTTCGCTATAACGACGAGCAAACTATTATGGTTGTTTTAAATAATGATACAGAAGAGAAGACTATCAAAACTGAACGTTTTGCTGAAAATATCCGAGGTTTTGAAACAGGAACTGATGTGTTGCATCGCACCTGGTTCGAGAACCTGGATGAGATTACTATTCCAGCCATGGATAGCCGTGTGATTGAACTGAAATCCAAATCCAATTAAAGCATACAACTATGCGTTTAAAGCATTTTTTTTACAGTATTTCGTTTGCACTTTCACTGTTTTTTATTTTTCATCAGCAGTTAAAGGCGCAGCTGGTTCGGGCTATCCCTGCCCAACCTGAAATTTCAGATACCGTATTATTTATTTTTGATGCCAACCAGGGAAATAAGGCTTTAAAAGACTACAATGAAGCTGTGTATTTCCATGCCGGATTGATAACCGACAGAAGTAATGATGGAAGCGATTGGAAGTTTGTGGTTGGCGAATGGGGTCAGCCTGACGAACGTGTTAAAATGATTCCGATGGGAGCGGGGCTTTATCGCGCCAGTGTGCACTTGCAGTCGTTTTTCGGAGTGGAAGATAATATTTCCGTTAAGCAGCTTGCCCTGGTTTTTCGCAATGCAGATGGAAGCCTGGTTGGTAAAACTGCGGATGAATCTGATTTTTTCATCAATTTTAAAGGATATCAGCCCGAAGAGGAAATTCTTGTTACTAAACAGGGATTTAAAGGAAAATATTTAGGCCAGCGTGTTGAAGGAAGTACACTCTTTGTTTCGACCGATCTGGGCGATTACAGTTTCAGGGCCTTTGCCGATAGCATATTGGAAGTTAGTTTTCATCCGGTTGGTTTTCAGGATTTTGATAGCTCACATGCGGTTATTCTTGAGCCTGGGCAGGTAGATGTACTGCTTACTGAAACTCCAAATGCTTTGATGTTCGACTTGCCCGGAATGCAAGTGTTTATCCAAAAGAAAAATCTTGAGATCAGCTATCTGAGCAATGGCAGAACATTGCTGAAGGAAGAAAAGGGCTTTTTTTCAAGTAATCAGGAAGGTGGATTTCGTTTTGAAGCACAGCAGGGAGAGCGGTTTTATGGCAGTGGCGGACGTGCTCATGGTATGGATTTGCGCGGAAAAAAACTTGGACTCTACAACCGCGCCCAATATGGCTACGAACTGGGCGCCACCGACTTAAATTATATGATTCCGCTAATGGTTTCGAATAAGGACTACCTGATTCTTTTTGACAACCCTCAGAAGGCTCAACTTGATGTGGATAGCGAGCGCGATGGTATCGTTGAATTTTCTGCTATTGGAGGTCCGCAACGTTTTTATCTTGTTCACAGCCTGTCCTATGCCGGATTGATGAAACAATATGGACAGCTGACCGGAAAACAGGAATTGCCACCCAGGTGGGTTTTTGGCAACCTGCAATCACGTATGGCTTATCGCACGCAAGCCGAAACGGATTCTATTGTAAATATGATGATAGCACAGGATTTTCCTATTGATGCCATTATCCTCGATTTTTATTGGTTTGGCGACAGCATCCTTGGTCACCTTGGACGGCTTGATTGGTACAAACCATCCTGGCCTGAGCCAGAAAAAATGATTGCTGATTTTGCTGCTAAAGGTGTAAAAACCATTACTATTTCGGAACCCTATATTATTGATTCGCTGGCTAATTTTGAAGTAGCTAAACAGTTGGATATACTTTCAAAAGATACACTCGGAAATGTTTATGTCGATAAGCAGTTTTATTTTGGCGATGGATCACTGATTGATATTTTTAAACCCACGGCAGCTGATTGGCTTTGGAGTAAATACAAAACACAGTTTGAGCAAGGGGTTGCCGGTTTATGGGGCGATTTGGGCGAACCCGAATCACATCCTTCGGACTTGAAGCATGTAGTAGGTATGGCTGATGAGGTACACAATATTTATGGTCATTATTGGGCTAAATCAATTTATGAACGCTTTAGAAGAGATTATCCCGACCGGCGATTGTTTTTTCTGGCACGCAGTGGTTTTGCCGGAAGTCAGCGCTACAGCATGTTTCCCTGGACAGGCGATGTGAGCCGCAGCTGGGGTGGGCTGCAGGCTCAACTGCCTGCAATGCTGAACATGAGTATGTCGGGTGTGCCCTATATGCACAGTGATGCTGGCGGTTTTGCGCTTGGCGAAAAGGATGATGAACTCTATACCAGATGGTTGCAATATGCTGTTTTTACGCCTATTCTGCGTCCGCATGGTTCAGGAGTACCTTCGGAGCCGGTGTATTTTAATGATACAACCAAACAAATCGTTCGTGATTTTATGAAATTGCGTTACAGGCTATTGCCATATATCTACACAGCGGCCTGGAAAACTGCCACCGATGGCATTCCACTTGTGAAACCTGTATTTTTCTATTATCCTGATGATGAACGTTTTGAGAATCATTACAACAGTTATTTCTTTGGTAGCGACTTGCTTGTTGCACCTGTTACCTCTCCCGGAATTAACCGGATGCAGGTTGAGCTGCCTGAAGGTTTGTGGTATCATTTCTGGTCGGGAGAGCAGCTTCGTGGAGGTAAACCGGTAGGAGTGAATGTTGCTCTTGAGAGTATCCCGGTATTTGCACGGGCGGGCAGTATCATTCCGATGACAAATAGTATAAATACTACAGATCGCTACAACAGTCGCTTGCTTTTTTTGAAAGCTTACTTGAATGACAGGGCCGGAAAACTGAATGGCGAAGTGTTTGAAGACGACGGATACACTTATGGAACTTATCAGTCAGGTGATTATGAATTGCTGACTTTTGAAGGGTCACAGGATGCGGAAGGCAGGATGGAGCTTCTTTTCACGAGAAGCGGGAATGGTTTTGCAGGTATGCCGGAGATCAGAGTGGTAGAATTGGAAATTTTTGGCAAAGCCAGACCATTGAAAAAAGTCGGGTTAAACGATATGGAATTGCAGCCACTGGATGCCGATGCTGTTCAAAATGGCGACCTCGGATTCTGGACAGATAGTAAAGGCCGTAATCATGTGCGTCTGATGTGGGCTGGCGAAGAAATTAAACTTATTGCAGAGTAAATTGATATATCATTAAACCCAAAAACTATGAAAAGATTATTTAAATTTCTGCCGTTTCTGTTAATTCCGGTAACGGTATTTGTTTCTGGTTGCGAAAACCAAGCTGAGAAAGTAGTTAACAATAAGCCTGTTGCCTTGAGTAAAAACCCTGAATGGGCCAAAGATGCCGTGATTTATGAAGTAAATACACGTCAATTTACCGAGGAAGGAACTTTTGCTGCATTTGCCAGTCATCTTCCCCGCCTGAAAGAGCTTGGTGTTGATATTTTGTGGTTCATGCCCATTCATCCTATTGGAGAAAAAAACCGTAAAGGAAGCCTCGGAAGCTATTATTCCATTAAAGATTACACAGCAGTAAATCCGGAGTTTGGCTCACTGGCAGATTTTAAAGCCCTTGTTGATCTGGCTCATGAAATGGGGTTCAAGGTAATTCTCGATTGGGTTGCCAACCATACGGCTTTTGATCATGAATGGGCAACAACACATCCTGAATGGTACAACAGAGATGAAAATGGAGAGATTGTTTCTCCCTACGACTGGACTGATGTTGCTGACCTTAATTATGATGACAATCCCGAGCTTTGGGATGCGATGATCGGTGAAATGAAGTTTTGGGTGAGCGAAGCCAATATCGATGGTTTTCGCTGTGATGTAGCCGGAATGGTTCCTGTTGAATTTTGGAACAAAGCCCGTAAGGAACTGGATGAAATTAAGCCTATATTTATGCTCGCCGAAGATGAAGGCGTTCCAGAGCTTACAGCATATGCCTTTGGAGCCAACTACGGCTGGGAAGTGCATCACATTTTTAATAAAATGGCTAAGGGCGAGAATACCATCGCCGATTTGTGGGCTTACCTCAAGAAAAATGACAGCATTTTTGAGCCAGATGTATTCCGCATGACTTTCACGTCTAATCACGATGAAAACTCCTGGAATGGAACTGTATTTGAGCGTCTTGGCGATGGAGCCAAAGCTTTTGCAGTGCTTTCATACACTATTCCCGGTTTTCCGTTGATTTATAACGGACAGGAAGCAGGTCTCGACAAACGACTGGAATTTTTTGAGAAAGATCAAATTAACTGGGAAAATTCAAATGCTGAAGCATTTAGTGCTTTATACACAAAACTTAATAAAGCTAAAACCGAAAATCCGGCGCTTTGGAATGCCGGACATGGCGGTAAAATGGAAAAAATTGATATCAATATTCCCAATAAAGTTTTAGCTTTTTCACGAGAAAAGGATGACAATAAAGTTTCGGTTTATATCAATATGGCAGCTGAACCTCAAAATGTTATCGTCACCAATAAGTGGGATTACGGCACTTTCAGTGATTTGATCAGTGGCAGAGAACTGCTTATTCGCGGAACAACAGCTTTTGAAATCCCGGCCTGGGGGTATTATGTGCTGAAAGAGAAGAAGTAGCAATTTACTGAAGATATTGACAAAACCCGGTTTAAGCCGGGTTTTGTTGTATTAGGGCCACAAGAATTATTTTTGATCAAACTTGCCGATGAAGCGGAATGCGATTAAATTTGCATTTTGTTTTGCGGGCATAGCTCAGTGGTAGAGCATTAGCTTCCCAAGCTGAGGGTCGTGGGTTCGAGCCCCATTGCCCGCTCCTGAAAATCAGAGATTTATAAGAAATTTAAAAATCTCTGATTTTTTTTTGCACCAAAATTTGCGCCATAACTTGTCTCATGGATCTTATGGAAATGTCACTCAACCGAAAATACAGATATTTGGTGTAAAATTTTTTAATTGTCATAAGTATGACAGTTGGTTAAGAGTTGAAGCATTTTTTCTATGCGTTCTTCCAGAGTCTTTGGTTATTTTATTCTTAACGCAAAATTGAGGGGCTTTTTATAACTCACAAGATGCCCGTGGCCGGAGGGTTATAAAGCTGTTTATCGAGCTTCTGATATCAAACCATGTCAAAGGGAACTTTGAGGTCAGAGGTGATACCTCACAGCCCGGCGTAGTCTGTGACTACCCATAAGCTCGTGAACTCGTAAACCTATAAACTCGTAAACCCATGGACTAAAGCTCGGCGTAGTCTGTGACTACGTCGCAGTTATTCTCTACCTTCCACTTTCAAACCCCGCTGACTTGTTTTATTTTTTCGATGATTTTTTTAAAACGATAATCTTGATCTTCATAGAAAAGATTCCCATAAATAGCTTCTTGTTTTACGGCATCTCCCAGAATATCCGCAAAGCAACTGATCAGATATGCTTTCACACGATCATCCGAAGCAAGTACTTTTGATACCCAATCTGTCGAATAATTGAGCAGGTAAACAATATCTTCAAAATCGTGACTGGTTCGTGGATCTTTAATACCCCGATCGTAAAATGCTGAAAATTTTGTTGCCAGGTAGTATGGCAATGCCAAACAACGGATTGTTACTTCATCGATCTCAAACTTGATAAGCTTGTCAAATCCTGATGCAAACCATGGATTTGCCGGAGCCCAGCCTACCTCTTTTGTGGCCATTACATCCACTTTGGTGTCCTGATAACGAAAACGACACATAACATGATCCTCACTCGACTGGCGAAAACCTAACTTTATCAACTCCTGCCTGATGCGTTTTAGTTCGCCAAGGCTTGCTATTTCCATTGTAATATCTACGTCCTTTTTAGGTCTCACATCATCAGCTGACGAATCGTCAATATAAAGGCTCACCACGGCGCCTCCACATATACAACCCTTTCGTTAAGCCTACCCAAAGCCAGCGCAATCTTTTTTGTTGCCTCCCGGTTAATAACAGTATTTTTTAACATAATCGCTTTTTAAGTTCTGCTGTAGCTATATTTTTCTCTCTTGCCCTTCCAACTCTCAAAGCATCGCAAAGCGCCATATATTCATAAAAATAAGAATCCTTCAAACATGCTTCCGGTACTTTTGGATGCAGCGGTTCAATCGATGCTCCCCTCATCGTGCCTTCCCCATAAGGCCACACATAAGGTTCGCTGCTTCTTATCTCACTTGCCAGCGGAGGTGCCGCATGTGCAGTAGGAATTCCGCGCACACGTGCCCCCGGATATTGAGGATACACATAGCGAAGTCCATGCAGCAGAAATTCAAGTAAAGAAGATTTCATCAAATGCCTTTTGTCTTTACTAATCAATCCGGCAATAGCTGATCTGTTTAAACTTTCGCTCACCTCACTGGCACTAATACCCAACTCATGGGCTAAATCTTTCATAAACCAGGATGAGTCCTTTTTTGCAGCTATTTTTAATAACACCACAATATCATGTGGTCGCATTCCACTATGTTTCTTCATGTCTTTATCATTAACAGACCGCAAAGATAAAACAATAATTCTCAATTCGCGATTCGCGAATTGAGAATTATATCAATAAATCGACTTCCTGTCGTGCTAATTGAACATCACGATGCCCTGTCGACCTTCGACCTTCAGACCTTAGGTCATCGCGATGCCCTGCGATGCCCTGCGATGCCCTGAGCCTGCCGAAGGGAGCTTGTCGATGGGAGCCTTGTCGAATGCTGCTGACAAACTGACTTTCAGGCCTTCGACCTTCAAACCTCCC
>Ga0100390_10003110_pt1 | contig 14623 bp, 16 predicted proteins | sample CryGeymeta201514_FD_81540 | JGI IMG/M metagenome (GOLD analysis project Ga0100390, IMG submission 81540) | Groundwater microbial communities from Crystal Geyser aquifers in Utah, USA - Crystal Geyser metaG 2015-14 | ecosystem: Environmental > Aquatic > Deep subsurface > Groundwater | place... | reverse complement strand
CCGAACGAGACGAGGAAACAATAGGGTTTAGCTAGCAAAGCGAGCCAGTTCTTATTTAAAAACTTATCGGGCATAAAAAGACAAACATAGTTATGTCTAAGTCGAATTTTTATCTCATACCGCTGTCGATTTTAATCGCGGCCGCGATTATCGCTACCGGAGTTTTTTATAAACAAAATAAACAAAAAACCGAAGAAGATCTGTTAAGACAAGAGCAGGCTGGCGAATTAGTTGCTCCGCTTGTCGCGTTTTCCGCGCCTCTTTTTGTTCTGAAAAATATTGATGGGGTCGAGGTGTCTCTGAAAGAGTTGCGCGGGCAGGCTGTTTTACTAGTTTTTACCGCTTCGACTTGTGATTTTTTTCAACAAGAACTACGTGATCTGGAAAGATTTGCCGATTTTTACCGCGGCCAAATTCCTGTTTTTGCTATTTATAGCCAAGAGTCTTTTTTGGCCCTGCGAAACTATAAAAAAGAGAACAACGTCAATTTTTCCATACTGGTCGATCAGGACGGAAGCGTTTTTCAGGATTATAAAATCAGCATCAGTGGGACGCCAGCGCACTTTCTTATCGATAAATCCGGAAAAATTTCTGCCGTTTGGCCGGGCGCTGCGTCTTTATCGGCTCTAGAGGGGCTGGTGACTAGTCTTAAAGACTAACAATAAAATGCCTGAACTTCCCGAAGTTGAAACAATCAAAAGACAATTAAATAATGTTATTGTCGGTAAGAAAAGGAAGTCTCGCGGACTAAAGTCCACTTCGTCTTCTTCTCCGAAGAGAATAAAAAGCGTGGAGATTTTAGAACCGCGCCTGATTAAGGTTAGCCTGAAAAGTTTTAAAAAGGCGGTTATTGGCGCGACAATAAAAGCCATTCGGCGCCGAGCCAAACTTTTAATAATTGATTTGTCGGACGGCCACAGTTTGCTTATCCATTTGAAGATGTCAGGACAATTGATATATCAACCAGCCCGTCATCCGGAACTTGATTCAGAATCTCACAAACATACGCGCGTTGTCTATAATTTTACCGACGGCAGCAAATTATTACACAACGATTTGCGGAAATTTGGATTTGTGAAGTTGGTAGAAACCAAAGAGGTGTTAAAATATTTAGAAAAGGAAGGATATGGGCCCGAGCCGCTGGAGAAGAACTTTGCTCCAAAAAATTTTAAAACTCTTTTGGTGAATCAATCCCGAAAGAAGATCAAACCAATTTTAATGGAGCAAACTTTTATAGCCGGCATCGGCAATATTTATGCCGATGAAATTTGTTTTTACGCCGGAGTCAAGCCAACGCGGATCGTCGGAACGCTTACCGACGAAGAAATCAAAAAACTTTTTAACGGCATTAAAAAAATTCTTCGGGAAGCAATCAGATACCGAGGTTCGTCAGCCGACCTGTATCTGGATGCCGAAGGTAAAGAAGGGGAGTATGTGCCGCGTTTGAAAGTCTACGGGCGCGAAGGCGAGAAATGTCCGCGATGCGGCGGAATCGTCGAGCGGATTAAAATTGGCGGCCGCGGAGCCCATTTCTGCCCAAGGTGTCAAAAGTAACACTATTGAGTTTGGCGAATAATGCGTAAAATCGTCTTTTCTGGCGCAAGCGATCGAAAACCTTGAATTAGGAAAATCGGCTTTGACTATGATTTTCCCGCCTATAATTTCCGGAGGATTTCCGGAGGACTGTCCTCTCGAAGAGGACAGTCCTCACCCGGTTTGTTCATTATTCACCAAGCTCCACTATCATTGCAAAATTTAAAATTTATTGTATAATTATTTAAAATCAGTTCGTTGATAATTAAATTTTTTGGAGGTGTGTTGCGATGGCAATACCGAAAATTGTTATCACCGGCGGGCCATGTGCGGGTAAAAGCACGGGCATGGCTACTCTTGTAGAAAGACTTTCTGATTACGGTTTTAGAGTTTTCGTGGTTCCGGAGGTACCGACCTTTTTATTCGCCAGTGGACTAACACCGGGGAAAATGAAAAACGCCACCCAGCTCTATTTACTCGAGAAGATGATCGTGGCAACGCAAATTTATCTGGAAAAATCCATCGAAAAAACTGCTGCAGAAATTTATCCGCGAGACAAAAAAATTATTCTTTGCGACCGCGGCGTAATGGATCACCGGGCTTATTTTCCCAGCGAAGAGCATTGGATACAGCTGTTAAAAGAGCAAAAATATAATTTCGTAAATCTTCGGGATTGCTATGTCAGCGTAGTTCATCTTGTCACCGCCGCATTGGGCGCTGAAAAATTTTACACTCTGGGTAATAATCCCGCGCGCACGGAAACGCTGGCACAAGCAGTCGCAATCGACCGGAAAACTCGCGAATGCTGGCTTGGCCACCCGCACTTCAAAATCATCGACAATAGCACGGACTTTGATGGTAAAATCAGACGGGTTTTATCCGCCGTCTGCAAAGCTTTGGATATTTTGGCCCCAACAGAAATCGAAAGAAAATTTTTGGTCGCAAGCATTGATTTTAACAGGATGCCGCCGTATCAAAAAATTCATATCGAACAAATATATCTTAAATCCGATAATCCCGCCAAAGAGTTGAGAATAAGAAAGAGGGGGCAAGACGGTTCATTTCTGTACTTTTTTACCGAAAAATGGGAAACGGATGACCCGCGTGAGAGGGGGGAAAAAGAAAGAATCATCGGGCTGCGCCAGTTTCTGGAGATGCAAAGCCAGCGTGATCCGGATAAAACTACCATTAAAAAAGACAGGATTTGTTTCTTGTGGAAGGACCAGTATTTCGAGCTCGACATTTACAAATCGCCCGGCCTTTCCGGATTGATTATTCTCGAAATAGAACTTACGGAAAAATCGGAAGATGTAATGCTTCCACCGTTTATAACAATCGAGAAGGAAGTCACGGGCGACAAACGCTACTATAACAACAATCTGGCAAAAAAATGATTTAAGAAGCCATAAGGAGAAAAAGGGATTATGAAATTACCCATCCCCGATGCTTTTGCTAGTGTATTCGGTGCTCTGGCGCTGATACTTGGCATCGCGTTGTTGGCCGGATACATTGCTCTCTGGTTCGGCGTAAAATAATTGCTGAAGACTGACCGACAGCCCGCTCTCAAACGGGCTGTTTTTTGTTGCCCGCAACCATTGCACAGACGCTTAAAATGTTGTAAAATTTTAAAAACGCAAATGGCCACCAGAACTAAACAACAAACAGAACTGCAGTTCAACAGCCCGAGTCGGGGGCGGGTTGATTTTACGAACGTAATTTATGACCTGGTTAATTTTATGGAAGAAGACACAAGGAAGCAATACTGTCTGATTATAGGCACGGATTCGCGCGCTAATCATTTGATTGAGGGCGGCGCCAAAGACGTCGAATTTGTCACCGCAATTATTATTCACCGGTTGGGCAAAGGGGGGCGGTATTTCTGGCACAAGGAAACAAGGGGAAAAATTCATACCCTCCGGCAGAAAATTTATGAGGAAACTGGGCTCTCGCTCGCGATAGCCCAGAAATTAATCGGCGAACTGAATAAATATTTGTCAAACACGACTGGCGACCCCGCCCTTAAGCCGTTAAAATACGAGTTAGAAATCCATGTTGATATCGGCGAAAGGGGGCCGACCAGAGAAATTATCAAAGAAATAGTCGGCATGGTTCAAGGGTCTGGATTTAGTGCCAAAACAAAACCGTGTTCTTACGGCGCGTCAACTGTGGCGGATAGACATACGTAGGGTGACATTTCTTTGTTTATAGAGTAAAATATAATTAAGTCTACTGGCGAGGTCGAAGCGCTATTATAAAATAATTCAAAATTCATCTAATTACCTAATTTCTAACCAAATTCCAAATGCAAAATATTTTTAATTTTAGGCATTGGAAATTTTATTATTTTATTAGGTGAATTACCACCCTTCGGGTGGTCGCCCGTAGGGTGAGAAATTAGACAATTAGAAATTTTTAGCTTTATTTTGGGATTTCGCATTTGAGCGAAGTAAAGCGAACTTCGTTCATGTTCGAATTTCAAATTTAATTTTATGCTTACCGCCCTTCTCGTCATTATCGGCATTATTGCCATCACAGCTATATATGTGATTTATGTCTTTAACCGCCTTGTTGTCCTTCGTAATCGGGCTAAAGAGGCTTGGTCGGATATTGATGTTCAGCTAAAAAGAAGGTATGATTTGATTCCAAACCTGATAGAAACAGTTAAGGGTTATGCCGCGCATGAAAAAGAAGTTTTCGAGAAAGTAACAGAAGCGCGGGCGAGAGCAATCGGCGCAAGCGGTGCCGCTCAAAAGGCCGAAGCAGAGAATCAGTTGGCCGGCGCTCTTAAAACCCTTTTTGCCGTTTCAGAAAATTATCCCCAGCTGCGCGCTTCAGAAAATTTTCTTAAGCTGCAGGAAGAATTATCGGACACCGAAAATAAAATACAAGCTTCACGGCGGTTTTATAATGCCAATGTTATGGAGTTTAACACGAGGCAGGAGGTGTTTCCGGTCAATTTGATGGTTTCGACACTTGGTTTTCAGAAGCCGGAATTTTTTGAGATAGGGGAGCCGGCAGAACGAGAGACGCCGAAAGTTAACTTCTAATATTTTAAACGACTACCGCTTACCGACTATCGTCAAACGGAAAAGCTGTAGTCCGTAGTCGGTTAGCAATTTTAAACATGGAATCAACCAAATCAACAAAAAATTTAGTCTACATATCGGCAGCTTTAATAGGGGCCGGGCTGATAATTTACGGCGCATTTTATTATACGAACATAGAGACAACCTCAAAACAAGAAGCCCAGGTTCTCCCAGTTGCCAAAAACGATGGCTCGGCTGATACAAAAACGGCCCAAGCTTTCAAGGAGGTTGTTCTGGGAGACGAAAAAGCGCCGGTAACAATGATTGAGTACGCAAGCTATCTCTGTGGTCATTGTGTGACGTTTTCTCGAAACACTTTTCCGAAAATCGAAGAAAATTATATTAAAACCGGCAGGGTAAAATTTATTTACCGGCCTTTTCCGCCACTCGAGATTGGTATGGCGCTGGTCTGCGCGCAGGAGCAAAACAAATTTTGGGAATACAATCATGAGGCTTATAACTCTCAAATTGGGTCGCCTGATGACCTAAAAACCATTGCGAGTAAGGTCGGGGCTGATGCCGATAAATTTAACAAGTGTTTTGACTCTGAAGAATATAAATCAATTGCTGAGAACTGGTATAAAGAGGCTCAAGATGCTGGTGTCGAAGGGACTCCCACTTTTTTTATCAACGACAAAAAAATTGTCGGGGATTTACCCTACGAAGATTTCCAGAAAGCGATTGATGAAGAGTTGGCCAAGTAATTGTTTCGCGGACAGCCGCCAACAGTGTTTTTTAATTAGTGGTCGATCGTTTTTTAAGCGTCTTTATAGATGAACTCAAGACAATTTTCGAAACTCGTTTCCTATCTGTCTAAAAATTATCAAATCTACGCCACTCAGGAAGAAAATGGCCAGGTGGTTATTGATGAACTTCATGATGCCAAAAAAGCAGTCTTGGATAACAGGCTGCCTTTTTATTCGTGGAAGCGCTTCTTTGTGCCGGAATGCGAAAGCTTGTTTGAATATGATGGTGTTAGCTTAACGCCTTCTTCGCGCGAGCAGGGCAAGCAGACCGTCTTATTGGGCATAAATTTTGTAGACCTTAAATCAATTATTCTCTATGACCGGGTTTTCGCTGCGGACACTTATTATCAAGGCCGCCGTAACAATCTTTTAATTATTGCGCACAATTTTCTTCCTGGGCCGGAAAATAATCTAGCGCATGTCGAATACAAGGAAGAAAATCTAAAACAATATTCTTTTGACGTTTTTCTGGCCGCTCAGGAAAATAGCGTTATTGGGCATAAAAAAACGGAGATCGAATATCGGGTGTTTGCTGGCTCAGAAAAAGGAGAAAAGGTATTGCGGGAATCCGGCTATAAAGATTATCAGCGGATTGAATGTTTGGGTTTGCTGAGCGAAGACCGTTCCGGTTCAGCAATGAATGTTTTCCGCGATAAGCTTACAAATCACCATAATCCCAAAATCTGGGAGGAGCTGGGCAGGCGCTGTATCGAATGCGGGAAATGCACGATTGTTTGCCCGACTTGTTTTTGCTTCAGGCTAGATGACACTCCTTCGCTAGAAGTTGGCCAAGGTCAACGTCAGCGTTGCTGGGATGCTTGTTTTTATCAAGAGTTTTCTGAGATCGCCGGTCCTTCGACGGGTTCGACAGGCTCACCGCAAGCAGGCTCAGGACAAGCGCCTAAATTTTTAAAAACTACCGCGGAAAAAATTCATTTCTGGTATTACCACAAATTTGCTCGGATTCCCGATGAGCATTCGATAACCGGTTGTGTCGGTTGCCATCGATGTTATCAGGTTTGTCCGGTGGGAATCGATATAAAGAAGGTGCTTGAGGATGTTTATAATTCCTGAAATGATTTAGGAATAACGATTTACGATTTACGAAATTTCAATTTATTATTCTTAAATCATAAATCTTCTTAGATTCGTAATTCTTGTGATTAATCCCTATCAAACCCTCACAGCTCAAATAACCGATATCAAGGATGAGGTTTTGAATATGAAACGTTTCTGGCTGAAGCTGGATGAAGAATTCGACTATAGCCCCGGTCAGATAATTTTTCTTTCTATTCCGGGATTTGGCGAGGCGGCTTTCGCGCCATGCGGAAAATCCGATGACAAAAGGACGGTTGAATTATGCGTGCGGCACGTGGGAAAACTAACCGGTAAGTTGCACGCAATGAAGATCGGTGAAAGTGTCGGAATTCGGGGTCCGTTTGGCCACGGGTGGCCGCTAAATAATTTTCAAAATCGTCATCCTGAACCCTTCGCAAAATCTCAGGATAAACTCCGTGAAGGGTCTGATGGGCGCTACGAGGGAGATTCTTCGACCTTGCCTCAGAATGACAAAAAAAAGAATATTTTAATAGTTGTGGGTGGTATGGGCTTGGTACCGTTGAGAACCCTGCTTTTAAACAGAGAAAAATATCTGCCGCTCGAAACGAAAATCCAGATTTTCTATGGCGCCAGAACGCCCGATGATTTTTTGTTTAAAGAAAATTTTGACCAATGGAAAGAGTGGGGGATAGACCTACATCTGACGATTGACAAGGCGTGTTCTGGCTGGAATGAGTGCGTTGGTGTTGTGACCGCGCTTTTTGATAAGTACCCAATAGTTGAAAATGCCGCGGCTTTTCTTTGTGGCCCGCCGATTATGTATAAATTCGTTTTGCAGAAACTGCAGGAAAAGAACGCTAGTGGTGAGCCGAGTCGAACCGCTAGTGGTGAGCCAAGTCGAACCATTTCCGAAAACGACATCTATATGTCATTAGAGCGTCGGATGCATTGCGGAATCGGCATTTGCCAACATTGCGCTATCGGTCCCTTTTATACCTGCAAAGACGGCCCGGTATTTAGATATGCCGATATTAAAAATATTCCCGGGGCGATATAGAGCTTGCGTCCTCCTCCCCTCAGATGAGGGGAGGATTGAGATGGGGTGCTGATTATTTTATATCAACACCTCCCCCCTTGCCCCTCCTCGTCTGAGGAGGGGAGGAAAATAGGAGACAAATATAAAAAAAGGCGGGCGTTGCCACCCGCGTGTCTGCCTGTTTATTTATGCTTTAGCTCACGAAGTCTCTTCGCCTCGATCGCAAGCGCCTCCAATTCGGACCTGTCGGCCTTCATGCTTGCGGTAAACATCGCTCTTAAAAACAACGTAGCCGCGGCATCAACCACTACTCCTTTTTACTGACAAAGTCGGAGCAGACGAGTCGCGCCCAACAGAAAGCCGAGAAATGCGCTACCATGTCTTATGTGCCTAACAATTCCTAAACAAGTTATAGCAGTCAATAAAAATATTGTCAAGCTTAAAGCTGGCAAGAAGACAGAAACCGCCGGGCACATTATTAGCGTTAAAAAAGGTGACTGGGTTTTGACGCAAAACGATGTTATTATAAAAAAAGTTACCGCTAAACAAGCAAAAGAAATTTTAAAAATACTCAAAATTTATGAACGATAATTATGCCAAAGGAATTAAATACGCGTTCGCCGCCGCCCTAATCAGCGGGGTGGCAAATTTTGCCAATAAGCAGGTTATGCTTTCCGGCGTTGACCCGATTATTCTCAATATCGCGAAAAATGGATTGGTGGGTTTGGGCTTACTTGTCGTTTCATATCCTTTACTGAAAGTTTTGAAAAAGTACCCATTCAAAAATTGGTTTAAATTAATCTTGATTGCCGTTGTCGGCGGCTGTATTCCCTTTATTTTGTTTTTTAAAGGATTGGCCATGAGTCCGGCTATTGTTGGTTCTTTTATCCACAAAACTTTGTTTATTTGGGTGGCGATTTCGGCGGTCATCTTTCTTAAGGAAAAACTGAATAAATTTCAATTGGTTGGTTTGGGAATTATGCTTATTGGCCTTTTGCCAATCATTAAATTTAATTTGTTTAGCGTTGGCCGTGGAGAAATGATGATGCTGGCCGCTGTCGCTTTTTGGTCGGTTGAAGTTATCTTTATTAAAAAATTTGTTCAAGATATTGATTACAGAATATTGGCGGCCTCCCGTATGGTTTTAGGCACAATATTTATTGCTACTTTTTCGATTGCCAGTGGAAATTTTTTGGGGATTTTAAAATTGACGCTTACCGATTGGTCAAAAATTCTGATTGTTGGCATTTTTCTGCTCGGCTATGTCTATAGTTGGTATAAAGCTCTTAATTTTGCTCCGGCTAGCGTGGTGACCAGTATTCTAACCTTGGCTCTGCCCGTGACGATTGTCGCGTCAAGTATCCAAACAGTAAAATTACCCTTAACCGGCGACTTGATAACAATTCTCTTTATCGCCGCTGGCATCTATTTATATGTTAAGTTTTCAGAAAAACCATGGACGCCACCGGTTCGGATTTAAAAGGGATTATTAGTTGCGCCAGATATTCGTTTATGCCGAACCGCCTGCATCTTTGCGGACCGGAAAATCAGGCCGATATTCTGGAATTTTATTCGGCGATAAACGAACAAAAACCGACCAAGTCCATCAAACCGTTGCTCGAACAATTCGAAACGCTCTTTCCTTATTTAAAACTGATTGCCAAGGCTAATAATTGCAAAAACCCCTTTGCCCAAAAAATCGTTGAGGCTTATTGGCTCGGAAATGAATGTTTAGGAAAAGTGTTAACTAGCCGATTGTTTGACCATATTAAATACGATGTCGGGTTGAAAAAAAAGATAGGCGCGGACGGATATCAGAAATTTGTGAGACGTCTTGATAGAAAAGCCCTGCCACACCATAATTTCCACGTCTTCAGCGTTTATCAAAGAACTGGAAATATAAAGATATCCCATACGTTGGCGACAATGGACGCGTGCCGCATCAGTTGGGGAAAAGTTATTACAATAAAACCGCATTCACTAATCGTCAAAACAAAACCGCTAGTTGCCGATAAAAATGGAGCAATTAAAGAATCTGATTTTTTTACCGAGCGGGAGATACTTAACTATTTTGAGGGAAGCGTGTTATTAAACAATATCCGGATGGGGGATTATATTTCTTTGCACTGGGGATGTGTTTGCGAAAAATTAAACGCCAGACAAATCGCAAATCTGCAAAAATATACGGAATTAAGCTTGCTATATGCTAATCGACTATAATAATTTTCTGCGTGGTTCCGCGTATCGGTTCTGCGTAAATTCCGCGGCATGAAAAAACCAACAATTTGCATAACATCATTAACTTGTTGCGAGGGTTGTCAGATAGCTATTCTTGATTTGGGCGAACGATTTTTGGGTCTAGCTGGGAAAATTAAAATTGGCGACTTCGCGTTTTTGGAAGAGCGTCCCGAAAGCGAAACATTCGATATCGCCTTTGTTGAGGGTGCTCCGATTACTGAAAAAAACAAGGAGCGGCTGTTGGATTTGAGGAAGCGTTCGAAAGTGCTGGTCGCGCTTGGAGCTTGCGCTTGTCTTGGCGGAATCGCTGAAATTAAAGATTATCAAGACAAAAACGAACGGGTCAGGTATGTCTACAAAAACATCGAAAGCATTGAAAACCCCGACATTATTCCGTTAAGGGATTTGGTAAAAGTTGATTTGGAAATTCCCGGCTGCCCGATTAATAAAGAAGAGTTTTTGGACATTGTTAAAAAATTGATTATGGTTGTTTCGCAGGGTTTATTGATGGAGCAGATGCCAAAACCTGCGCAGCGGCCGGTGTGCTACGACTGTCAGTTAAAACGAAATGTTTGTCTGCTTCAGGAAGGTTTGCTTTGTTTGGGGCCGATGATGCTTGGTGGTTGCGGTGCCCCTTGTCCGTCAAGCGGTTACCCTTGCGATGGTTGCCGGGGCCCGTTAAAAAATGTTAATCCGGATAATTTGAATAGACAGCTAATTAAACAAGGGTATAGTCAGCAGGAAATTGATATGATCCTGCAGCGGTTTGGCGTTTTGGAAGAAATATATCCAATGCCGCCATCTGCTACCTAATAATTTTGAATTTTGAAATCCGAATTTTGAATCAAGTCTGAATTATCTGATTTTAAATCTAAGTAAGGCATTAAAAATTGATTCGAAATTAAAAATTAGAAATTAAAAATTCTTTATGCGAATAAAGATAGACCACATTGCGAAAATTGAAGGTCATGCCGGCTTTGTCGCCGATATTGTTAATGGGCGGGCCGAAAAGGCTCTTTTTAGCGTTTTGGAAGGATCGCGTTTGCTCGAAGGTATTTTGAGAGATCGGAAGTGCGCTGAGGTTTCACAAATCGCCGCGCGTATCTGCGGGGTTTGTCCGGTCGTCCATAATCTAACTAGCTTGAAAGCGCTGGAAGGCGCACTTGGTGTCGAAGTTTCTGGACAGACCATCTTGCTTCGAAAGCTGATGATGTTGGGACAGATAATCAATAGTCATGCTCTCCATGTTTTTTTCTTTTCTCTCTCTGATTTTTTTGGCATAGAAAATGATTTAGGGCTAATTGAAAGATATCCCCAAAAAGCGCAACAGGCATTGGCTATCAGAGAATTTGCTAATAAAATAATCGAAATAATTGGCGGGCGCTCAATCCATCCCCTAACTCCGGAGGTCGGCGGGTTCATCAGGTTGCCAAAAACAGAAAGCATAAAACAAATAGGGGAGAACGCTAAAAAAATCCTTCCTCAGGCGATTGAGCTAGCGCGGTTTTTTGCCAAGTTGAATTATCCAAAATTTGAGCGAGAGACAAACTTTGTTTCCCTGGTTAATGCGAAGGAATATCCGATTTACGAAGGTGAATTATCAATTAATGGTAAGCAAAAGTATGCCCTCAAAGATTTTATGCAATTAGTTAAAGAGGCGCAGGTTTCCTATGACGGCGTTAAGCGAACCAGTATCGAACAAAATTCGTATATGGTCGGCGCTATCGCGCGGATTAATAATAATCATAAGCAACTTAACAAAGAGGCTAAAAAAATTTTAAAGGCTTCGAGAATAAAATTGCCAAGCAAAAATCCATTTCATAACATTTTGGCCCAGGCGGTTGAAGTGGTTCATTGTTTTGAAGAAACAATGAAAATTGTAAAAACTTGTCATCTTGAATCCTTCGATTTTTCTCAGGATAAACTCCGTGAAGGATCTCATAGACGCCACGAGGGAGATTCTTCGGCTTCGCCTCAGAATGACAAAATAAGCGCCGGATCAGGATATGGCGCGATCGAAGCTCCGCGCGGAACGTTGTTTTATTTCTATGAAGTGGGGGAGAATGGTTTGGTTGAAAATTGTAATATTATTACTCCGACCGCTCAGAATATCGCCCGCCTGGAGGAAGATTTAAAAATTTGGCTGCCCGAACTTCAAAACTTTCCGGAAAAAGAAATTCAAGACAAAATCCGGATGTTGGTTCGGGCCTACGATCCATGTCTAACCTGTGCTACGCACTAAAATGCACGATTTGCATTTGGCTAATCAAATAGTCGAAATTGCCAAAGAATATGCCAAAGGCAGAAAGATCAAAAGCATCGCCGTTGAATTGGGCGATATTTTTGAACATGGAGAAAACATTACGCCGGAAAATTTAGCATACAACATTAATTTATTGCTTCCCGATGCCGAGGTAAGAGTCGCGAAGATAAAAAGCGCGGCTTGGAAGCTGAACGCGATCGAGGTCGGGGAATAAAGCGCCAATCAGCCGGGCGCAGGCTTTTATGGTTGCGCTTTTTAATAAATTGACTTATCAGTACAAATCTGTTAATTTAAAAAAAATTCTTTGAAAACCTAATAAGCATCGTGAAATCGGGAGGAGTTGCTCGTGTTGAAAGAAAAATTATCACTGATTGTTTTTGATTTTGACGGGACGCTTGTTACCACTCCGTGGAAAGGATTGTGCCGGGCGTATCAGGAAATAATTGAAAAGGTTTGCAAAAAAGACCCGCGAACTTTTTTCAAAAATACCGGTGAGTTTAAACGCTGGTATAGCCATGATCTGGTGTATAATCATCAAAGAATAGGCCTGTTGCCCGAGATGGAAGAAGAAGGAAAAGGAATTTTTTACGAGATTTACGACCCTTTTGTTGATATCTATCCGGCAATTCCGGAAGTCTTAAATAGGCTCGGGGAAAATTATCAGTTAGCGATTTTGACGAATCGCTCTCGGCAGAGCACGGTCAAATTACTGGGCGAGTTAGCCCAAAAATTCGCTGTGATTGTCGGCGAAGAAGATGTGCGGGGAAGGCTGAAACCGGACCCGGATGGCCTGTGGATGATTCTGGAACAAACTGGCATCAACCCGGAAAACGCTTTAATGGTGGGGGATGTAAAGAACGACATTTTGACTGGCCAGAATGTTGGCGCAAAGACTGGTTTTGTAGCCTGGGGTTTCGGCAGCTTAAAAGACGCCAAGCTATTAAAGCCCAACTTCATTTTCAGAAAACCCGAAGAACTGTGTTTTAATAGGTAAATAAAATAAGAAACGCCATGGTCGCTAACGTTCCCATTCTATTTCTTGATTTCCACGACTGTGCCGTGAAAAATAAGAAACGCCATGGTCGCTAACGCTCCCATTCTATTTCTTGATTTCCACGACTGTGCCGTGAAAAATAAGAAATGCCATGGTCGCTAACGCTCCCATTCTATTTCTTGATTTCCACGACTGTGCCGTGAAAAATAAGAAATGCCTCGGATCCCCGAGGCGATTTATTTTTATTTGACAAAATGTTAATTTATTGCTATATTATTAATCATGGAAATCTATGGTCGGGGTACAAAAAGCGGAATCTTCGCGCAAGGAATCGTCCCTAATTCCGTGAAAGGAATTGCCCATAATTTTTTAATCGCATTTGTTGCGTTAATTTTAACTTGGATTATCGGCGGGCCGAGAATAGACATAGAATTTAAAACCGCCTTTCTGATCGGCGCTTTTTTATTTCTTGCCTTTTTGGTACTGGTTTTTTTTAGCGCTTACTCGGTTCCGCCATATAACCAAACGGGGAAAAAAGAATTTGTCGGTCCTTATAGATATATTCGCCATCCGACTTGCGCCGCTATTGTTTATTTATTGAATCCGGCCTTGGCAATTATTTTTCGTTCCTGGTTGTATTTTCTGGCTTGCGTCGTAATTTATTTTGTCTGGAAATCGTTGGTCGAAAAAGAAGAAATAAACATAGCCAAAGAAGTGGGAAATAAATATAATCAATATCGTCTGGACACCAATTTGTTTTTTCCAAGCCTGTATTCAATCAGTCGATTGCTTTATTTCTTTTTTATCGGAGCCTCGGTTTTTGTTGTTGTTTTTGTCGCCTTAAATTTTTCAGCACTGTCGTTCAGATATGTCGGCTGGAAGGGGAGTGGCGGTTTGCCATCAAGCGTTTCCACAAAAAGCGAAGCCAATGTAAGTCAGGATGGTGGAAATACGATTAAGATCGTTTCTTTTGAGGTGAACGAAACGATTTACGATAAGCCAGATAGTATTGTTATCGAAAAAATCGGAGTCGACGCTCCCTTGATTTATGCGCAATCTACTGATCAAAGAGAACTAAATCAGGACTTGAACAATGGCGTGGTTATTTATCCGGGTAGTGATCTGCCCGGACAAATCGGCAATTTCTTTTTAACCGGCCATAGTTCGACCTATCCGTGGAATAAAACAATCTATGGCCGGGTTTTTGCCGCTTTGGATAAATTGGAAACGGGGGATATGGTGGTAGTCTATTTACAAAAGCATAAGTATGAGTATAGAATTACCAATAAATATACGGCGGCGCCCAAAGACGTTCGTCTTATTCATTCTGTCAGCGAAGCAAAAATTACCCTAATGACCTGTTGGCCGATAGGAACCAACCTTAAAAGACTAATTATCGAAGGTGTATTGACAAATAGTCATTAATTATGGTAATATATAGATAGCCTGATGAAGCACTTTGAGTAAAAAATAAGGGGTAAAAGAAGGTGGAGAAAATGAAAAAAGGTTGCGTAATGCTGACGATGGCGGCCATCGCGATTTTCGCTTGCGCCGTCACGGGTTATGCGGCTAACAATGTGGAGTGGTTTAGTATTGCCACTCCGACTAACAACCATGAAATCAGAATCGGCACCGCGCCAGTGAACCCCCAGACTATAAAAAGTCTGG
>Ga0100390_10003096_pt1 | contig 14663 bp, 9 predicted proteins | sample CryGeymeta201514_FD_81540 | JGI IMG/M metagenome (GOLD analysis project Ga0100390, IMG submission 81540) | Groundwater microbial communities from Crystal Geyser aquifers in Utah, USA - Crystal Geyser metaG 2015-14 | ecosystem: Environmental > Aquatic > Deep subsurface > Groundwater | place: USA... | reverse complement strand
TGCGACAGGAACCACAGCCTGTCCGCGTCCACAACCTTGATGAGAAAGAACCTGACACCAGCCGCGTCGCTCCATTCGCTGCCCAGGTCGGCGGTAGTTAGACCGTGCCCTTTGCAGGTCAACTCCTGCACGGCGGCGCCCCCGTGGTTCCCGCCGATGTACGTCCCGTTGATATTCCAGGGGGTGGAGTCATCGCCGTTGCCGTGGATCAACCTACCCCCCGTGAGTTCCTTCTCGCTCATCCCCGACGAATTTGTCACGAGCCAGACGTTGGCGAAGTTGATCTGGCGATTTGTTCCTTTTCCGACCCGGATGAGCAGGTCTTCTTGCGGGGAGAACACGCTGCGCAGGTAAACGTTGTCACCGTACTTGATAGCCCGCATCTGTGTGTTCATCTGGTCTTCTCCCCGGCAGGTTTCAGTGGTGGACACCCAAACGACTAAAGCGATGAGCAGAGCGCAAGCCAAGTCCCTTTTCAAGTCTGATGCCTCCTATTTTGGCGTTGATCCACAGTTGACGAACAGATTCCCCTCCGCAGAGCAGGCCTGCCACAAGCCCTTCTCGCTCTCCCCAACCACGTTCGAGCAATTCTCGAATCTGTTGTCCCGCAGGAGGTTGTGAATCGGTGTCCCAAACCGATCGGGTTGCAGCATCAGCACCGAACTCCCCGTCTCGTCGAACCCGGAAAAATGGTTGCCGATGAGGGTGAGCCGTCCGCCAATGACCACGGCTTTGGGGACTCCGGCTGTATCCCCGCGGGTGACTGTGTTGTCTCTGAACAGGGAAGACTCGCTGCCGCAGGAGTCGAACACCACAGGGTTCAGGCAGCCGGTGATCGTGTTGCTGTGAAGGTTCCAGTTTGCGCCATGGTTGGGGAAGAGTTCAAAGGCGTCACCGACTTTCACGTCACGCGGTTCCTTCAGAGAGAAGCGCCATGTCTTGGGATCGAAGCCCTCAATCACGGACACGCCGGCCGGCTTGCCGCCACTCAGCCACACCAGATTCCATCCCTGGCACTGCTGCGGATTCTGCAGATCAAGAGGCGTTGTTCTCAAACTCGGTATGAAAGCCTTCGCGTCGGGAACTTCACCCACACGCGACTGTGCGCGACCGGTGATCAGACCAAATCCGCAGTTCTGAATCAGGTTGTCGTGCACTGCAACGTTCGTCACCGGTTCGGTGAGTCTGATTGCAGTGACTTTCGGGTCACACGTTCCCCGGACGTAAATCTGGTTGTCGCTGACTATCGTGTCGGAGGCGCTGACATGAATGGCCGTCCGGGCGGCGCTCGCAGGGCCGATCGCGGTTCCTACGGATCCGTAGGACATGTCGAAGATGTTTCCCGTAATGGTTGTGTTGGCCGAGGGATATTCGTTCGGACCCACCATGGCGGAGGCTTCGACCGCGGATGAGCCAAAGTTAATGAATAGGTTGTTTCTGATGATGACCTGGGTTGCGCCGCGAGCGGTGCGTATCGCGCAACCACCGTAGGGCACGGTGCTCTCGAAGACGTTATCTGCCACGATATGCTGTCCCGAGCCGAGATGCTCGAAAGACGCATCGCGATTGTCGACGCCGAGATTGCCGATGGCCACGGTCCCGGCGTTCCGCACGTAGTTCCCAACGAACTTGACGAATCGCGACGCGCTCTCCCACGCACAGCCGCCGACGTCCACGATGCGGCAGTAGAGCACGCTGGTATTCTCGGGGCCGCAATTCCAGTCGTTGAAGCCGTTGCGTCCGCAGTCCGTCGCCGAACAGCGAAGATAGGTCGTGGACTTGGTGAACGCCTGGTTGGGCTCCTCCTGGCTGCCACGACTGCGTCCACCGGAGGCGAAGCACTCGCAGGACATGCGCGAGCCGTGGCAGTTCTCCACGAGGACGCGCTCCGTGTTGGCGATGGTCACGGCGCAACAGCTCTTCAGATAAAAACCCCAGATGCCTCGCGCACCGGAGGTGTTGAAGTAACCGGCGATATCCCGGTCGGCGAAACCGGTGTGCCCCACCATGCGGAAGTTGCGCAGGTTGACCTCCGTGCCGCCACTCAGGTTGATGCACCCGCCTTCGCCCTCGCTGATGTCGAGCACCGTGTGTTCGGGACTGGATGCCTCAACGGTGATTCCGCTGGCATTGCGCACATTCACGCTGCGTGACAGACGATAGTAGCCCGGCGGTACGTAAACGTTGCGCTTCTCTTTGATGCCCTGGTCAATGGCCGCTTGGAGGGCCGCGTCATCGCAATGCCGAACGATGGCGTCCTGCGCGCTGCGGTTGGCAGCGTCCTTCAGAGTCAGCGCGTTGCCGTCGATCTTCTCAATGCGGCTCACCAGTTGATCGCGGGCGCTGAAGGTCACGGTGTAGCCCGACTCCCAGTCCAGCTTCCCGAACTTGACCTCCGTACCGCCACCCAATGGCTGCCAATCTCCGGTAACCGCTACTTTCGGCTTCCATGTTCGACCAATGTCATCGGTCCACCGGAAGCCCGGCGGAGAACCGGGTTCCACGTCGAGCGCGTACACAATCCAGCTTCCCGCGCCGCCATCATACCCACGAATCTCAACCGTGTCCCCCAGCGCCTTCGAAGCGCCATACTTGCTCCGCGGTCCCCACAACAGCTTGTTGGTGTAGCGCACATTGCACCGCGACACCATTACGCCCTGACCGACCTTGAAGTCGCCCACGTCCTTCGCGGTGATCTGGTTCGACCCCGCCACCGTCGTCGCCACCGTCTCGTACTTTGCCCCCGACGCGCCGCAGTCGCGTGCGTTGAGCCAGTCACTGTCCGCCGCGCTGCAGACTGCCGCGCAGGCCATCAGTCCCCCCAAAAAGATAATTGTCTCACAAACCATTGTCTTCATACGGACCCTCTCTACTTCGGCACTGTTCCGCAGTTGATGAACAAACTCCCCTCTGCCGCGCAGGCTTGCCACAGCCCCTGCTCGCTTTCCCCTGCTACATTGTTGCAGTTTTCAAAGCTGTTGTCCCGCAGGATGCTGCGGAGCGGTTTGCCGAACTGGTCGGGCTGAAGCATCAACGCGATCTCGCTGGGTCCCCGAATCGCAAGGTCCGCGACGGACGAACGGCATTCCGACGGAATTGCCATACGGGATTCGCTGGGGCTCCGCCTGATTCAGGTCAGCGGCTCGGTCCCTTCAGCCAGCACTTGCAGGTATCGGTCATAGCAGAACAACCGGTTGCGCTTCTGACCGGTCAGCTCCTTCACCAGTCCCTCAGAAGCAAGCTTGGAAATGGCTTTGGTTACTGTGCTGGCAACCATGCCCGTTGATTGGCAGGCGACGGCGACCGATAACACGGGCCGTTGAGCCAGAACGTCCATCATCCGCAAGGCGGAGCCGGCGATACGTCCCAACAACCGGACTTTGTCGCGATCCTCGCGAAGCACCTCCGATAACTGGTCGGCGGTAGAGACTGCCTGTTGTGCCGTTGTGCGCACAGCCTCAACGAAGAAGGTTAACCAGGCTTCCCATTCTCCTTCGATTCTCACCTGTTGCAGCAGGTCATAGTATTCCTGCCGGTGCTGCTTGAAAAACAGACTCAGATACAACATCGGTTCCCGCAATACCTTCTCGTGGCAGAGCAGGAGCGCAATCAGGAGACGTCCCAATCTCCCGTTGCCGTCCAGAAAGGGGTGAATCGTCTCGAACTGGACGTGCGCCAGCGCAGCTTTGAGCAACGCTGGTGTGCGCTCAGGCTGGTCGTTCAGAAACCTCTCTAGGTCGCCCATACAATCGTTCAGGCGCTCCGGTGGTGGAGGCACGAAACGCGCGTTGCCTGGTCGAGATCCGCCAATCCAGTTCTGGGTTCTCCGGAGCTCGCCAGGGGTTTTGTCCTCCCCGCGACCCTTCGCCAGCAGTCTTTCATGAACCTCTCGCAGCAGGCGGTTGCAGAGCGGGAAACCCTCCCGCAGCCGCGCCAACCCGTGCTCCATCGCCGCAATGTAATTGGAGACCTCCCGGACATCTTCGATGGGCGCGCCCGGAGCGCCCTCGACCTCAAACAGTAGCAGGTCCGACAGGGAAGACTGTGTGCCTTCGATCTGCGACGACAGCACCGCCTCCTTGCGGATATACATATAGAGGAACAGACCGGTGTCAGGCAGGATCGTCGTGATGCCGTCCAACCTCCCCAGTTCCAGAAGCGCCTCATCCAGCGAGTCTCGCAGGTCTCCCGTCACTACCAGTGGTGGCGATGGTGGAAGAGGGGCAGGCACAAAGGCGCGTGCCTCCTCACCCACCGTCGAAATCAGCGTGTATTCTCCTGTTTGTTTTCTTCGCATCGGCTTATTTCACTTTGCGAAATAAGGGCAATCCTTATTTTGCGATAGCGTATTATCGCGAAATAATGAGAAGGCGTCAACTCCAGTATCCCATCGAATGCAGTCCCTTCACTTCGGCGCTGTCACACAATTGATGAACTGATTCCTCTCCGCCGCGCAGGGCTGCCATAGTCCCTTTTCGTTCTCTCCAACCACATTGCTGCAGTTCTCAAACACATTGTCGCACACCAGGTTGCGCAGGGGTTTGCCGAAACGATCCGGGAAAAGGGAGAGCACTGAACTCCCTGCCTCGTCGAAGCCCGAGAAGTGATTGTTGATGAGGTGGATGCGTCCGCCGATGACGACTGCTTTGGAAACGCCGGTCGTGTCACCGCGGGTGAGGGTGTTGTCTTTCAGCAGGGAAGTCTCGCTGCCGTAGGAGTCGAATACTACAGGGTTCAGACAGCTAGTGATGGTGTTGTCGTGGATGCCCCAATTCTCGCCGTAGGGTGGATAGACCTCGAAGGTGTCGCCTCCTTTCATGTCACGGGGTTCTTTGAGTTTGACCTGCTTGGTCTCGGGATCGAAGGAGTCTATGACGGAGACGCCGATGGGTTTGCCGGCGCTTGTCCAAACGAGGTTCCAGCCGCGGTAGAGATGGGACCTGCGCCGTTCGATGGGAACGCCTCCGGCAGCCAGCTCGAAGGTTGTCTTGTCCACCATCTGGGCGACGCGTGACTGAGCGCGGGTGGTGATAATGCCCCATCCACAGTTGCGGATCAGGTTGTCGTGGATATTCACGTTCAGCGAGGGCTCCCGGATGCGAATCGCCGTGACTCTCGGGTCACAAGCGCCGCGGACGTAGATCTGGTTGTTGCTCACGATCACATCCGACTCGCCCACGTCAATGGCATGACGGGTCTTCGATGTTTCGCCGATCTCTGTCATGTCGAAGATGTTACCGGTCACTGTCGCATTGTACGCCGGCAACCCCGGGCCGACGTGCCCGCACAGTTCGATGGCTGACGATCCGAAGTTGACGAACAGGTTGTTGGAGATCACCACTGGAGTTGCGCCGGATGCGGTGCGAATGGCGCAGCCGCCGTAAGGCACGACACTTTCGAAAACATTGTCAGAGACGATGTGCTGTCCGGAAGGCAGAATCTCCGTCGCCGCGTCGCGACTGCTGATGTTGCCGATGGCGACCGTTCCGGCATTGCGAATGTAATTGCCGACGAACTTCACGAAGCGGGAAGCCCCTTCCCATGCGCACCCTCCCACGTCCACGATGCGGCAGTAGAGGATACTCGTGTTCTCCGCGAGGTCGTTGTTGTTGAAGCCGTTGCGGCCGCAATCAATCGCCCAGCAGCGCAGGTAAGTGATGGCCTTCGTGTAGTTTTTCGGTTCCGTCTTCCCCCAGCGAGAGGGACCCCCCGACCAGAAAGCCTCCAGTGACATGCGGTAGGCATGTACGTCCTCCACGGTCACGCGCTCGGTGCCGACGACGCCGGTGGCAAAGCTGGTCTTCAAATCCTGTCCCCAGAGATAGCTTGATCCCCATACCCGAATGCTGCCGCATTGATCCCGTTCAGCGAAGCCCATGTTCCCGATCATCTTGAAGTTGCGGACGGTTATCTCTGTGCCGTTGCGCATATTGCAGCACACCCCTTCGCCTTCACTGATGTCAAGCACCGTGTTCTCGCCGCTCGCACCTTCGAGAACAATGCCCGTCGCGTCGTCAATGCGGACGCCGGTCGTCAGTCGATAGTGTCCCGCCGGAAAGTAGATATTGCGCTTTTCTTTGATGGCGCGATTGACTACTGCCTGAATCGCTTCCTGGTCGCAATGACGCACCACCGCGTCCGTTGCCGACTTTGCCGCTGGGCGGGCGAGGGTCAACACGTTTCCCTCGATCTTCTCGATGGTGGAGACCAGTTGGTCGCGGGCGCTGAAGGACGCAGTGTAACCCGCTCTCCAATCAAATTGATGGAAACGGACTTCCAACCCTCCCTTGAGAGATTGCCAGTCGTAAGTGAAGGGAACCTTGGGCTTCCATGTGCGCCCCGTATCGTCACTCCAGCGGAAGTTGGGTGGATCCGTCCGTTCGACATCCAGTATGTAGACGGCCCAACTGCCGGCGGATTCGTCGTATCCGCGAACGTCGACAATATCCTTGAACGGCTTGCCGGAGCCGGCGGTATACTGCAACCCCGGCCCCCACACCTTGTCCTTCAGGAAGTGTGGGTTGCACTTCGACACCATCACCCCCTGACCGACCTTGAAGTCCCCCACCTCCTTCACGCTGATCTCGCTGGAGCCTGCGGTGGTTGTCGCGGTCGTGGAGAATTGCGAGCCGGACGCGCCGAAGTCTTTGACGTTGAGCCAGTGTGAGGAATCCTCTGCGGCGTCTGACGCTGCGGCAAAAACGCAAACCACCAGGGCGGCAAGTGTGTGTTGGGCGAGATGTCGTCTATTCATTGCGGTCTCCTAACCGAAACAAACGATATACTTCTTGAAGATGTCCTTCCCCAGAGCTCCGAGGGTTCCCCACACCACCCCCGATGTAAAGAAGTGTCCCAGGGCAAACCCCAGGAATAACGGCACGTTCTTTCGGTAGAGCGGCAGACCGCCGTACCGGAGCACGGTCACCTTCACAATCCACACGAAGAAGAACGACCACCAGAGAAGGTGCCCGTAGGCGTTCGCCGCAGCAAATCCCAGCGGGTGGAACGGAAAGCCGATGAACCGGGTTCGCAGGACCTGCAACAGGAAGACGGTTGAGAATCCCGTTAGTCCTGCCACCACCTGCGGCTTGTTGGGGGCAACGGGAGACGCGGCGTTCTCGATGGCGCGGGAGTATTCGCTGATGGCTCCGGAGCTGCCGTAGAAGCCGAGACCATAAACGCCGCTCTGCGCATTGGCGCCCACCTGATAGAAGGTGGCTATGTGGAAGTAGAAAGAGAGGAGAAGCCCGATCAGGAACGCGCCTGTGAGAGCAACTAAGATGCGCCGAGGCTTCTCGCCGACAAAACGGCCCATCCGCAGACTCTCCACCTGGTATCCGGCAAAGGAAACGGTGTTGGAGAACTGCATGAAGGCGAGCGTCGCGAGCGCGGTGAGGGTCGCGGCGCTGCCGCCCGGACTGAGTGGCGCCGTTCCCAGGGTGGAGATCACCATCGTCTTCTGCATTCCGTAGGGGAACAGCCATGCGAGAGGGATGCCCACTTCGGCGCGGATTCGAGCAACTGTCAGGGCAAACGCGAGAAAGATCCCGATGTAGACCAACCCCACCCACCAGAGCATTCCCAGTAGACGGCAGAAGGTGACGAGGGTCAGCACACTCAACGCAAATCCCCACAGCGCCCAGCGGTCCCTCCCACCCTCCGATGGCTGGCGGGATACTGACGATTTGATAATTGCAGCGAGGTGCTGGCGATTGATATAGAGCAATACCAGAGCCACAGCAATGAACGCCCCGAACCCCTGCTCTCGCATGTACGGATTGCCCGGCTCGCGGTTCCCCAGGGCGCTGAGCAGCACTGCCATTAGTCGTTCCAGCCAGAAAGTCGCCCAGACGGAGAAGGTGATCTCGGTCGATACCAGGTAGCCAAACCCGATGAGGATGGGACGTCGAAACAGGGTGATAGGCCCCAGGGCATTCTACGGAGGTTCGGTGAATGTTGGGAAACTGACCTCCTTCCCGAACGCGGGAAGGTAGGGGAAGACTGCGTGCAGCATGTGAGTGCCATCTGAGAAGAATGCAATACCGAAGCCGATCCACATCACCGGGTTGCGCAGGAAGGCGGAGACGCCGCCGCCCTCCTTGCGGACGTCGGTTAACCTGAGGGGCAACTGGAAGAGGGGAAAGCCCAGTTTCTCCTTCTCGATCCAGGGACGGTGCATGAGCATGATGAGACAGGCCATCGCCAGCCACAGCGCCATGAAGAAACCCACCCACACCAACACCGGGACGATCCAAACGTCCCACGGGACGGGTTTTCCGGGGAGTCCCTCGTAGAACCCGCGCACTGCGTGGAGGTCGTGAACCGCCGCCCATTGCGGGATGAATTTCTGCGCCTCCGCGAGTTTATTTTCCGGCGCCATGAAATAGAACGGCGCGGTCATGAAGGCGAGAAAGATGCGGACGACTCCGCAGTTGTAAGGCGTCGTAGCCACGGTCACGAAGAAAAAAATGAAGAGCAGCTCCCCACGGGAGAACGCGTGCCGCGTGCGGCGGCGGAGGAGGTGATTGACTGCCAGCAGCAACAGAAGTGATGCAACCGCCGGAATCGTCGGCACGCTCTCACTGACGAAGACCCCGACTGACTTGATCTCTGCCTCCCGCACCCAGAATGCGGTGAGGTAGGTAATGACAAGCCCGACGACTATGGCCCGAAGGGTGATGGCGCGGGAAGGGGAGGTCTCCGCGGGAGAGCCTTCACTCCCCGCATTGAACGCTTCCGCGTTGGTGGGTTCGGCATTGGGCACTGTGTGACTCTCCAATAGTACGTCCCAAAACTGATCTTCCTGATGCAGTCCGAGTCACGAACGTAAGAGAGTGGCGCGGACGACGCGGAAAGATTCGCTCTTACGTTCGCGGCTGGGGAACGTCAGACGTTTTCCGACGCGCTCTGATTCCTCGATACATCATCGCTCCTGCTAAGCGTTCTGCTTCAGTCGTGGGAGACACTCCCTGTGCCACTTGGATGGGAGGGAGGCACAGACTGCATTATCGGCACGGGGAGGATATGTGTCAAGGAACACGAAAACAAAGCAAAGGTGATATCATGGGTGTCCGTGAATCTCAATGTATGCAGGAGCATAGCCAATGGACAGTTTCCATCGATTTCTTCCCTCGGTATTGGTTGTTTCCACGCTTGTGGTCAGCGCGGCCTTGGCAGACAGGATGCCTGTGAATCAGGCGGCAATTGATGGAGTTAAGTCTGGGGAACTGAACACCGCAACGGCCTCTTGGTGGGGCTTCGACCCGGAAGATTCCACCGAAGCGCTCCGGTCCGCTATCAATTCAGGCGCGAAGAAACTTACCGTGGATAACATGGGCAGTCCGTGGATTGTGGAGCCGATGCAGTTGGCAAGCAATCAAGAAATTCTCTTTCAGAAGGGAGTTGTCGTGCAGGCCAAACGCGGGTCCTTCAAGGGAACCGGAGACTGCCTGTTCACGGCGGCGGTGAAGGAGAACATCACCCTTTCTGGCTACGGCGCTACGCTGCGCATGTGGAAGGAAGATTACCATACTGACGCATATCAGAAGGCCGAGTGGCGCCACACGCTGAGCGTTCGCAGCTCCAAAAACGTGAAGGTGCTCGGTCTGACGCTGGCCAACAGCGGGGGCGACGGCATTTATCTCGGCGTGTCGCAGAAGGGTGTCACCAACAAGGGTGTCCATATCAAGGACGTCGTCTGTGCGGACCACAACCGTCAGGGGATCAGTGTCATCACTGCCGAGGATCTGCTTATCGAGGACACGATCCTGAAGGATACTCGCGGCACGGCCCCGCAAGCGGGGATCGACTTCGAGCCGAACGATCCCAGTGAGCGACTCGTCAATTGCGTGATGCGGAATTGCGTTTCGGAGAATAATGCGGGAGACGCCTACGATTTTTATATCCCGACGCTGCACGCCAGCTCCGCGCCGGTATCCATCCGCTTGGAGAACTGTCGTTCCGTCGGGGGGATGCGCGCTGTCAGCATCACAACCGGGAACGATCCCAGGACTGCGGTCAATGGGAAAATCGAGTTTGTGAATTGCCGGTTCGAAGGCAGCGAACATGCGGGGATTGTGGTGAATCGAAAGCCCGCAACCGGGTGTGAAGTGCAGTTCGCCAACTGCGTGGTGGCGGATGCTGCTCTGAAGCAACCGATGCAGACTCCGATTCTCCTCGGTAATGCTGCGAATGACACCGAGGACATCGGAGGGGTAGAGTTTGCGGATCTCGTTGTCGTCGATCCGGTCGACAGAAACCCAATGTCCTACCTCGACCTCGCCGGTGGGTTGGCTTTGGTGGATGTAACCGGTTCCGTCAGTGTCGAGCGAGACGGGAAGCGCAGTACCTACACCATCGATCAGAAGCTGATTGACCAATGGATGCCACACCGAACGTGCAAACGCTTCCCCAGGTTCGTGACCGAGGTGTGCGATTCGAGCCCGCCTTTCCCGATGCGAACCGGGAGAGCTTCGGAGGGAAAAGCCTCGCGCGGCAGCGAGTTCACAGTGAGTATCTCCTGTGGGCAGAAAAGGGAAAGGATGCAGAATTCGCGGTGGTCGTTGAACCGGTGGGCAGGAACGCCGTCGCGCCGGTGCCAATCGTCCTCGTGTCTCCTTCGGGGAAGGAAATCCCCTTATCCAAGACAGGGATCGGGAGTGAGACACCATACGCGTTCACTCCCGAAGAGACGGGAGCGTATAAAGTCGTCCTTGATCCTGGAAGCAACACGACGCGCGTCTACTCGATCTCTCACCGCGTCTGCGAGTATTCGGATTCCGGTTCCATTCATTTTCTCAGCACGGCGGGGCAGTTCTTCTTTTGGGTTCCCGCGGGCGTGAAGGAGTTTGGCGTGAAGGTCTCCGGTGACAACGTGGCCGAGCGCGTCAAAGCCAGCCTTCTTGACCCGACAGGTAAGCTGTTGGAGGAACAGGACAGCATCGCTCAAACGCACCAGTTTGTCGTTGAGCGCAGGGATGCGTCCGTGGGCGAGGGGTGGAGCATCAAGCTCGAGCGTCCCTCGCAGGGCGTGCTCGAAGACTATCATGTTCAACTGCAAGGCGTCGCACAGGTTCTGTCGAGCACGAAGGAAGGATTGCTGAAGCCGGGGAAGTGAGCGGGGCGCGCCTCTTTACACAAATCCACTTCCACCATAGAATACCGGGGTGGTCAAAAGCACGGAAGACTTGAGGAAGGCAAACGAAGCAATGAAGGACGATCTGCTACTTGAGCGAATCGCTGTCGATCCCGCAGTGATGGTGGGCAGGCCGGTTATCAGGGGAACACGTCTTGCCGTAGATTTTATTCTCAATCTGCTTGCCCATGGTGCAACGTCTGCTGAAATCCTGGCGGAGTACGATGGACTTACTTCGGAGGATATCCAGGCATGTCTGCTGTTTGCCACCAGGTCTGTGGCAGGCGCTGCCTTCAGACCACTCGCCATGGAGCCCGCATAGATGCGCTTTCTGGTGGACGAATGCACCGGACCAGTCGTGGCGCGTTGGCTGCGTGCGCAGAACCACGAGGTCTACTCGGTCTACGAGGAAGATCGGGGAATGAATGACGACGACATCATCGCGAAGGCGTTTCGGGAGAACTGGATTCTCATCACAAACGACAAAGATTTTGGCGAAAAGGTCTTCCGTCACCGACACCCTCACAAGGGCGTCGTCTTCTTGCGCCTTGAGGATGAACGAGCTGCCAACAAAATCGCTACCCTCCAACGTCTTTTGGATAACTATGCCAACGAGCTGACCCATAGTTTTGTGGTCGCTACAGAAGTGCAGGTTCGCTTTGCGCGAGCAGAGAAGTAATGTCTCCTTGCCGCACCGCCCTGCCACTCCCCCGTGGAGTTCTAGTGAAGGAAGTGAGGGCATCCTCAGCGATCTACCCGTGATCGTGCGTGGATTGCACTGGTCCTTTCCTGCGACTTGGAGGCATCGCTGAAACCGAGGCAAAGCCCCAGGAGACCTGTGCCCGACAATAGCCCCTGGGTTCAGGGTGTGAGCTCCGGGGCCAATGTGTTCATCTGGATCACCTTTGATGGGAGAAGATGGTGGATAGCAGTTTACTGGAAGGAAGGACGCAGCGTGCGTTGACTGTCCTGAACAACGGATTGGTCTTGCTGATATTGGCCCAGTGCACTTTGCTATGTCTCGACAATGGCGATTTCTGGATGAGGATTGCCGTGGGCAGATGGATTGCTCAGCATAGGGCTGTACCCACGGGGAACCCGTTTATCCACACTTATCCCAACTTCCCCTTCGTGGAGCATTCCTGGCTTAGCGATTTGGTGTTCTACGGTGTCTACCGGCTTACAGGTGCTCTTGGAATCGAGACAATGGTCTTCCCTTATGGTAACGGCCTCCTTTGTATTGCTGTGGAGACTTTGCCGTTCCGTTGCCCTCCCCCCCACGTTGATCACACTCGCCATTGCGATGGGCGTGTGCGTCGCCCGCGGGCGGCTTGACGCGCGCCCAGAGCTGTTTAGTGGTCTACTTCTTGCCGTTCTGCTGCTGGAGCTGGGCCTATTCAAGGTCAAGCAGAAAACCCATCTCTGGCGGCTTCCCTTTGTGTTCCTTTTGTGGACGAATCTTCACGGTGGAGTAGTGACGGGTTGGTTTATCCTTCTGATCGCTGTGGCAGGTGAGCTCATGACTTGGCTTCTGCGGAACCGGTTTCCAGGCGCCATCGTGAGTCACTTGCACGCCGGGCAATTGAGGCACTTGGCGGGGATTGCCCTGCTGTCATTCGCGGTGACTTTCATCAACCCATACGGGATCGCCTATTTCAGCTCCATATCGCCCAACCCGATTGCAGTCTTTTCGAAGCATATCGTGGAGTGGTTCCCACTTTCGCAGTTCCTTGCCGGATGTGACCCCGAACAGAAGGTAGCCTTCGCAGTGATGGGCGCGATCTTGGCGTTCTCTGTATTGCGCCGCCCTCTTGACATAGGTCAGATTCTCATCGTGGGTTTCATGGTTCTTTCGGTCGCGCACCATCAACGTCAGCGATGGGTGGCCGTTCAGATTGTCTGCTATGCGATGGCTGTCGCATACGGCATGCACTCGCAGCGCATGTCGGATCGCAGGCCACTTCAGTGGTGGCGGTCGACGTCTTGTGCGGGCGGCACGACCGCTATCTTATGTGCGCTACTGCTCGCAGGGGAAAGGAGTGTAATCGAGCAGAACCGACGCCATGGCTTTGGCATTGATAACGCCCTGACTCCTGTCGGGGCTGTCCTTTTCGCAAAGCAGCAAAACTTGAAGGGAAACGTCTTCAATGTGTTGGGGGACTCGGGTTATCTTTGTTGGGAGCTTGTTCCGCAGACGCACCTTTTCATTGATCCGACCAATGCGTATCCTCCTTCTCTATTCGATGACGAGGAGGTCGCTACCACTGGGAATATGACTCAACGGGTCGCATTACTGAAACGGTGGAACATCGAATGGGCCGTGCTATCGTCAGAGTCTAGTATCTACGGCCCCCTCGGCATCCATCTCCAGAACGATCCCGGATGGATTCTCGTGTACTGGGATGGCGTATCCGTCGTCTACGTCAGGGATTTGAGCAAGTACGCAAAGTTGATACGGGAATGTGGGTATAGATTCGCTGACCCGACCGCACCGCAACGCGCCATTCCTGCGGGATCACAAAAGGTATGGGCTGAAGAGGTTCAACGGGCAGCGAGGTGTGGCTCAGGCACTTTCAAGTTCCACAATACAGCCGGCACCATGATGTGCGCCAACGGCTACACTGACGCGGGGCAATGGTATTACAGCCAGTCTCTGCAAATGAGAGCACTTAATCCGCAAGGTCTGCTCGGACTCGCGCAAGTCCATTACGTGCGTAACCAGACAAGGGAGGCCGCGCGCACTCTCCGTTGCGTTATACTGCTCCAGCCCTCCAATGCGACAGCTTGGGGCTTAAGGGGGTTCATGCTGAACGACGAGGGGAAGTATGGGTGCGCCATCAAGTCGTTCCAGCGATCCGTGGATTTGGGCACGAGCAATGACGCCGTTTTCCGGGTACTCCAGGAACTACTCCTTAACAGCAACCGATTCCGGGAGGCAATTCCTTACCTGCAGCGCTCCACGGCCCAGAATCCCGAGGACTTGGCGTTGAAGGCACAGCTTGTCGTGGCATTAGTCGCGGTGCAGCGGTACCCCGAAGCACGACGGATACTCCGCCAAATGCTGAAGATGAATCCCGCCTCACCTTCATGTCTTTTCATACTATCCGTTGTATTGACCCACGACATCCCGCCTCCAAGAGAGGAAATCCTGAAGCTGCTTAAGAAGGCAGTTGCACTGGAGCCTGGAATGAGGAACCTCATCAGGGCCGAGCGCCGATTCGCCCCTTTCCTGATGCTACCTGAATTCGAGGCTCTCTTATAGTAAGTCATCAGTCGCGGGCAAGCGAGGGAGATGCTTACTGGCGCGAGGGCAGATTCTACTTTCCGCATCGCACGGGCTTGCCAAGGTGTAATTGCGCCGCGCAGTGCACCCGTCTTCATCACGACTCCCACGGCAGGAAACATACCCTTGATCCACCATCCGGAGGAGGAGAGGAAGTTGCGGCGCCTTGTGAATGCTGAGGAGGAGTGAGGTAGGTTGAGTGAGTAAACTCACCAACGAGGTGCAGGAATGGCATTACAGGGTCTT
>Ga0100390_10003066_pt1 | contig 14725 bp, 19 predicted proteins | sample CryGeymeta201514_FD_81540 | JGI IMG/M metagenome (GOLD analysis project Ga0100390, IMG submission 81540) | Groundwater microbial communities from Crystal Geyser aquifers in Utah, USA - Crystal Geyser metaG 2015-14 | ecosystem: Environmental > Aquatic > Deep subsurface > Groundwater | place... | reverse complement strand
TTTTTATAAAAAAATAAAGTTACATCTTTACACAAAATTTATAAATGTTAACTCCTTGCACATAGCTTCCTAACATTAAGAGTCATAGGCTCTATTTATACAGAAACTCTTACACAAAAAGGAAAATATTATGATTAACAAGAATAGTAAACAAAATGAGAATCAAGATGCTGATCAAAAACAAAAAGAAAAGCAGAATGAAAAAGACACAAATCCCTTAAACAATAAACCAGAGGCACAAGAAAAATCTACTCAGAGTGCTAAGGGTCATAGAAGCTAACTATTACGCATGATGGAAGCAGAGTAAAAAACCCTGCTTCCTGATGTGCAAATAAAAAGGACTTAATTATGTTTAAAGGTATAACACCAATTCAATACGTTAATGACGCATGTAATATACAATCGCCATTATCAACAAAAGGTAATTCATCCTTAGCTTTAGTCGTTTTTTATATGAACTTTATGAATGTTCAAGCAGCAGGAATTGTCGATGAACAAAATCATTGTATTGGGTTCATTACAAGTGAAGATTTGATTGATTATATAGATAGTAAACTATCGAGTAGACAATACCCCTGCATTGCTGATGTTATGAGGGCGCCTAATATGTCTGTTTATCTAGATGACCCCATTGAGCAAGCCTTGATTATGATGAAGATTCATAAAGTAGACTGGCTACCTGTCATTGATTTTGATACGCAGCATTTTGTAGGTCTTGTTTGTCGAAAAGATATAGAAAGCTTACCGACAAATATTATTGCCTTCCCTAAAGAAAAGTTTCCCCGCGGAGACACAGCTTAGAATAGAAAAATTATTATGAAATTAAAACACAATTTGAATAAACCTAATACAAAAACACCTTATTTCTACTCAAATGTCGCTTTGTTAGATGAAGGTTTTGATCTCTTTTCACCAGAGGTCATTGATTTATTTATTTCTAATAAACAAGTGAGAAATAGATTTAAATATGAAAGCTAGTCATATTTAATGGCTTCTTAAAATATTTTTTTGATTTTTGGCTGCCTAATAAAAATTAATGAATAGGCTAATTTTTTATGAGCGACGGTTATCAAAAGGAGAACACCCTCAAGCGCAGTATCTCTTTACCACTTTTAATATTTTACGGCCTAGGCACTATGATTGGCGGGGGTATTTATGCTTTAACTGGCAAGGTAGCTGGAATTTCGGGTATGTACACACCGATTGCTTTTGCTCTATCAGCCTCTCTCGCCCTCATCACAGCATTTTCTTATGCCGAATTGTCTTCTCGCTTTCCTTTAAGTGCAGGGGAAGTCCGCTATGTCAGCGCAGCATATAACCGTAAAAGATTTTCATCCTTAATTGGTTGGCTCATTGTATTTACTGGAATTCTATCTGCTGCGGCATTAGCCAACGCCACTGCAGGTTTCATTGAGGATTTTATAAGCTTAAATACATTGTTTTTAACGGCTATGATTGTGGTCATACTTGGTGCACTTGCCGCTTGGGGAATTACGCAAGCAGTTGTTGTTGTAACGCTGATTACCTTAATTGAAATTGGCGGATTGCTTTTAATAATTTATACAGGTCGTTATGATTTAGCGATGCTCAATACAAGGTGGTTAGAACTGATCCCGCCAGAAGGGCTTAGTGATTTAGCTATATGGAGTAGTATTTTTGGTGGGGCATTTCTTGCGTTCTATGCCTTTATTGGGTTTGAAGACATGGTTAATGTGGCCGAAGAGGTTAAAGATGTTCGGCGTAATATGCCTGTGGCAATCATTGTCTGTATAGTTGTTACATTAATTATTTATGTTTTAGTATCGCTTGTTGCGGTTCTTAGTGTACCGCCAGATAGGCTAGAGCAGAGCAATACACCGTTAGCTATGATAATGGCTTATAATGGATCGACTATACCACCATGGATCATGAGCTTAATCAGTATGTTGGCAACAGTAAACGGTATTTTAGTGCAGATAATTATGGCGTCTCGCGTACTTTATGGAATGGCAAAAGGTGGGGAAGTGTCGTCCTGGTTTAGCCGCATCTATCCAAAAACGCAAACTCCACTTAGAGCTACAGGATTAGTTGTCATAGCTGTTCTTATCTTTTCTCTTCTTTTAGACCTTACAATGTTAGCAAAAGTAGCCAGCGCCATTACCTTGTTTGTTTTTGCATCAGTAAACGCGGCCCTTTTAAAATTAAAATGGTCAGCCGACGAGAGATCTCATGGATTATTTACCGTGCCTTTTATAATACCGTTATCTGGCTTTATGATTTGCAGTGTGATGTTAGCTCTTGTAATCTGGAACGCATTGGATATTCGCACTTAATAAATCCAGTACTTCTTGAGGGTTATTAGTCATATGGGAAAAATGCGCTTCGTTAGCATCAATTGTTTTATATTCCACCATCGTTTTTGCGACAAAAGATTTTAGATTTTTCCAAAAATCTATTCCCATTACAATAATAGGAAAATTACTAATCTTTTTTGTATGCATCAAGTTAGCTGCTTCACAAATTTTACCTATAGTGCCAAAGCCGCTCGTCATAATGTTATAGCTAGATTTTTTAAGCAAGTAAGCCATATCATACGCCAATTGATAATAAGGATTAATTTCGTTAAATTGAGCAGAGCCAAAAAAGGTGACACAATTCTTGACATGGTATAATTTATAAAAACCCATACGTAATTCACGCTAGATAAAAAAAGAACGCTGTGAATCGGTCAAATAATTTTCTGTACCCATTAACAAATTAAAATCGGCGTCTTTGATCATTGTTAAATCTTATTTTGAGTGGTTGGTGTATGAATAATAATAGAATAGATTGAAAGTAAGTAATATGGATTTTATAAGTGTTGCTACTTTATTATCATTTATCCTAACTTGTGCGCTGATTGAATCAACCCCGGGTCCGAATATGGCTTATATTGCAGTATTAAGCGCTACAGAGGGACGTCGTGCAGGATATGCCGCAGTTTTTGGGATTGCTTTAGGTCTATTGATAATTGGATTAGCTGCTGCATTAGGCTTGGCAACACTTATTTCTAATTCTATTTTAGCGTATCAGACGTTGAGATTTAGTGGTGTGGCCTATCTATTATGGCTAGCTTGGGATACTTGGAAGTTTAAGCCTTTATTATCATCATCGGAAGTAAAAAGTCTTATTTATAACGCTAAATTTTTTAAGCGTGGATTGATTACAAATTTATTAAATCCTAAGGCTGCTATTTTTTATATTGCGATGTTACCAAAATTTATGAGTCCTGATTATTCATCTGTATCACAGGCAGTTATACTGACTATTATTTTTGTGATGGTTGCTACAATAATTCATGCGCTTATTGTTACGTTAGCAGGTACGGCTAGAGAGTTTTTAGAAAATGATAATCGTCGTTTGATTATACGAAGAGTTCTTTCATTAGTTTTGGTGGGAATTGCAATTTGGTTTGCGATTAGCACAGGGCAAAAAATTTAATATTGGGAGATAATCAAGATTACTTAGAGTGGAATGTTGAAATTCCGATACATCCAAAGCAAGTTGACCTTGATATATGGGGCACCAATAATAACAGGAGCAACTAATCTGGCCGCTAGTGCCTGTGCCCTTATGGGTCAGGGTCTGGTGGGTTGTCCATAAAACCTGATTTTAAGGCTGATTTACAAATTGTGTTAGATGAGAATGCGCCCGTCATTTTGCTATAGAACTGTTTTCAGGTGATTAGTAAATATATTATTCCTATAATTTAAAAAATTAGCTGAGAAAAATAAGCACTACCATTTTTATACAACAGTATCTAAATTACCTGATATTTCGAGTGTAGATGCATCTAATCCTGCACCGCCAATAAGTGTTACCAATGTTGTAAATCCATCTGCACCGCCGTTTGAATCTACTTGTAAGTAAGCATCTGCTCCAACATCAACAAAACGGACGAAGTCGCTAATAAGGTCTGACATCGGGTCGTAGCCAGTCAAAATCTGACTGATATCGATTACATCGCCATCTGCCATTGAGAAATCGTTTATTGTTGTAGTGCCACCAACAAAAGAGAAGATATAGGTGTCAGCATCAGCTTCTCCCCATACTTGTTCAATTTCTCCAGTTCCTCTGATGTAGAATGTATCGTTACCGCTTCCTAAGAAGAAATCTGCGTTATCAAAGTTATAAGCGCCCTGTGTTCCTGTATTGACGATGTCATCACCATCGCCCATGTAAACTGAATAGGCGGGGGAAAAATATAAGTAATTTCCTAAGAATACATCATCACCGCTACCAAAGAAGATGTCTCCTTGTAAATACGGAACAGAGTTTCCACTATCTAAAGTATCGTTACCATCTCCAAAATAGATATTACTTCCATTATACAAACCAAAAGTTTCTGTTGTGCCTGTTATACGTATGAGGTCATCACCATCACCCATATAAACATTTGTTGCACTGCCAACCCATAAATTTCCAAAAATTGTATCGTTTCCAGAGCCCATCGACAAGCTTGCGTCATCCCAAATATCAATGTAGCCGTTAATAATGTCGTTTCCTGAACCGGTATCTACATTACTATTCCCATATATCCATATTCCTGTAACATTAAAAGTGTCGTTTCCTGAACCGGTATTGAGAACAGCATTATCATTTAAACCTATATTCAAAGCGTTAATATTATCATTCCCACTCCCAAGTTGAATTATAGAGTTATTATATAGTTCAAAATCAACTGTCGCATTTAATATATCATCGCCGCTTCCTAGATTAATATTATCAGTATCTGTGTTGGCTGTATCTAGGCTATATTCCAATGTATCAGAGTAAATACTGCCTATAAAAAAATCATCAGAATTTGTCGCAGAAAAAAAGAAACCTGTGGAACTAGTAATTGGTTCATTTTCGAATATAGATATAAAATTATTATTTTGATAATACTTGAGTATTGAATTGTTCAGATTTTGTAAATTTATAGTATTTACACTTATTGAGGCATTAAATTCTTCATCTAAAAACTATTTTGATTAGACTGTAAGAAATTAAACTGAGAAATTAAATTAGATATATATTCTGACAACACTAGATTTGATAGTTCTACTAAAATAGTTTCACTATTATTAACATCAGAATGTTCTGATTGGCTTAACTCATTGCTGTCATTTTCAAAATTTACTTCTTCATCTGAGCTATGTATATACTGCTCAATTATGTTTAAGACATTTTCTGAAAATTGTTCAAAATCAATAACTATTTTATTATCTATTTCTTCATCTACTGAATTTTTCATTTAACACCCTCAAACATTTAATAATTTTCTCAAACTTTAGTTAAATATTAGTAAAATAAGAATTCAGTAGATTTTTTTATGATATACTCACTGCTTACTGGGGACTAAAAAATCACAACAATTAATAATAGGTGACAGCAAGTAAATCTTGCTAGTGTACTGATTTGATTGTTATTTTTGTTGTGTCTTATTGTAAATTTAGAGTTTTAAAGGCTCCAAAACCTTAGGCTAAGGTTTCAAATCCATTTGCCCTGCCTATTAAGTCTCCATTTCATTGACATCAGAGAATTCAAGCCTGTGAGCCCTGCTTGTGGCGAGGTTTTGCGTATGGGGTGTTTTTTTTAGATCTTACAGAGTTGAATTTTTCCTTAGTATCCCTTATTTCCGCTACTGCTATGATTTTCAACGAGAGTGATCTCAAATATATCTTGTCAATTTATATTTTTTTGATATTATAATTATATAAATTATAAAATAATTATACAACGATGAAAAATATAGAAGAAAACGCGTTAAAAGCTGCCAATTTTTTAAAAGGGTTGGCAAGCCATCACCGTCTCCTCATTCTCTGCCAGCTTGCCGAAGGGGAAAAAAGCGTTACTGAATTGATTGAGGCAACCTCCATCGCCCAGACATCGATGTCGCAACATCTATCAAAGCTTAAAGAAGAAGAGATAGTGACGTTTCGGCGAGAGCATCGAACACTTTATTATTCCATCAGCAACGAGGTTGTTTTGGAAGTCATGGAAGTCCTCCATAAATATTTTTGTAAATAGAAAGAAGAAATATGATGAGCAAGATAAGAACAATTTCACCACAAAAAATAACGGATATAGACCCAAATGAGGGCATTATCCTTGATGTTCGTACTAAGATGGAACATGGAGAGAAGAGGTTAGCTTGTGGACATACGCTTATGACACTAGATGAATTAATTCCAACAGATTTTATGATGCGTCATGGTTACGATAAAGATTTTGATGTTTATATTCTATGCCGTAGTGGTAAGCGTGCAACACAAGCAGCCGAGCAATTCGTCGCAGAAGGTTACAATAATGTCTATGTTATTGAGGGCGGTATCATTGCTTGTGAAGAAAGTGGTCATGCGGTTGAAGGGCACCTTAGTAATGACAATAATCCTTCTGTGAAAAAGCCAATTTCGCTTGAAAGGCAAGTCCGTATTGCGGCTGGGGCGTTCGCCGCTATTGGTGCATTATTAGGATTAACTGTCAGTCCAGCTTTTACGATTATCCCTTTATTTGTTGGGGCTGGCTTGGTTTTTGCGGGCGTGACTGATAGATGTGGCATGGCCTTGGTTTTAACTAAAGCCCCATGGAATCAAAAATCAGATCAAACTTGTGGTGCGCATTCTTGTTCGGTGAAGCCTTCTTCTAAAGCAGATAACGACGCAAAAGGGCAAAGCTGCCAGTAAGGTTTTTTATGGACTTGACTGCCCTGGAAATTATTTGTGGTTTTATTGTAGGGCTATCCCTTGGGCTAACTGGAAGTGGCGGTTCTATTCTGGCTATTCCCTTGTTGGTTTATGTTTTAAAAGTACCCATGATCGAAGCTATCTATATATCACTTTTAATGGTTGCTTCTATCGCCCTATTCGGGGCGATAAGACAATCTTTTGGAAAAAATGTTGATTGGAAATCTGCAATATTATTCTCACTCATGGGTATGATTATTGCTCCCTTGGTGGTACATTTTTCTAAAAATATTAATGAGGAATTAAGATTAATATTATTTGCAGGGCTTATGTTATTTGCGTCTTACCGTATGATGGCTTCACGTTATCAAGTGCCCAAAGCGATTGAAATGCAAACGCGTCATACTTTTTACTCCATCGCCCAAATTTCCGGTGGCGGTGCTGCAGCTGGCGCGTTATCAGGTTTTTTTGGTGTTGGCGGCGGGTTTATTATTGTCCCGTTACTTACCCTCATTTTTAAAATGCCCTATCGCATGGCTGTTGGCACTTCGCTTGCGTGTATTTTTATGATTTCTTTATCGGCAGTGAGCAGTGCGCTTTTATCCGATTCAAATATTAACCTGACTCTTTTTATCAATTTTTTGATTGGGGGTTTAATAGGTATTTTAAGCGGTAGCTGGCTTGTGAATAGATTAGATAACAAAAAATGTAAAATTATTTTTGCGTGTTTAACGGCTGTCATGGCTGTTTTTATGTTTATAGATAAAGTTTTAATCCACTAAAGGAGGAAGAAATGAAAAAACCAGATGTAAGAGGATTTTTTGATCCCGTTACAGCCACATGGAGCTATGTTGTCTATGATGGGACCGGCACGGATAAACGCTGCGCGGTTATAGATAGCGTCCTTGATTATGATATCCATTCTGGACGGACAAAAACCATATCTGCAGATCGTGTTATTGATTTTGTAACAAAAAAGCAGCTTGAGGTTGAGTGGATTCTTGAAACGCATATCCATGCGGATCATTTAACAGGCTCTGCCTACATAAAAGAAAAGCTAGGTGGTAAAACGGCCATTAGTAAGCATATTCTAAAAGTTCTGGAAACATGGGAACCCATCTTTCACAATGAGGAAGATACCCCTCTAAACGGCTATCAATTTGATTACACTTTTGACAATGATGAGGTTTTTAAGGTTGGACCTTTTGAAGCAAGGATAATTCACACACCAGGGCATACACCAGCGGACACAACATATATTATTGGTGATGCTGTCTTTGTTGGCGATGCCATGTTTTTACCAGATGTCGGAACAGGACGATGTGATTTCCCTGGTGGTAACGCAGAGGATTCATATAATTCGTCACGAAAATTATTTGACTTGCCCGATGATTATCGTATGTATGTTGGACATGATTACCCACCTAGTAATAATCGTGGTCCACAGTGCATGACAACAATCGCAGAGCAAAAGAGACAAAACGTGCGTGTTCATGATGGTGTTAGTAAAGATGAATATGTTACTAAACGTAATAAAGATGACTTTGGTAAAGATGTACCAAAATTATTATTACCTTCCATTCAGGTGAACTTACGTGGCGGCACGTTTGGGCTATCGACTGAAGGGGTTCAATACGTAAAATTGCCAGTTGATAAAATATAAGGATAAAAATAGGGGTTATTTATGATATTTGATTTAGATGCCGTTTTATTGGCACGCTTACAATTTGCTTTCACAATTTCGTTCCATATTATTTTCCCTGCCTTTACGATTGGTCTAGCTAGTTGGCTTGCCGTTGTTGAGGGGCTTTGGTTAAAAACAGGTAAAGAAATTTATCAAGAAATTTATCGCATGTGGATTAAGGTTTTTGCGGTGGCTTTTGGAATGGGCGTGGTTTCAGGCGTCGTAATGTCTTATCAATTTGGAACAAACTGGTCTGTTTTTTCCGATAAAGTTGGTAATGTTATCGGTCCGCTTTTAGGCTATGAAGTGCTAACGGCTTTCTTTTTAGAGGCCTCTTTCCTTGGTATCATGTTATTTGGCTGGGGACGTGTGACTAAAAAAATGCATTTTGCATCAACGCTTATTGTTGCATTTGGCACATTATTATCGGCTTTTTGGATTTTATCCGCCAATAGCTGGATGCAAACACCACAGGGGTTTGAGATACGTGATGATGGGCTATTCTACCCTACAAGCTGGATGGAAATTATTTTCAACCCCTCTTTTTTTCCGCGCTTTTTTCATATGGTGACTGCGGCATACTTAACGACTGCTTTTGTGGTTGGCGCCGTTGGGTCGTATTATTTATTAAAAGATAAATTTCGCGAGCATGCTAAAGTCATGGTGACCATGGCAATGCTGATGGCTTTCTTTGTTGCCCCCTTGCAACTTGTGATTGGTCATGAGCATGGAAAAAATACGATGGAACACCAACCGATTAAGGTCGCTGCAATGGAGGGTAATTGGGAGCGTGGCACAAACAAACCTCTCTATCTTTTTGGGATACCTAACGAAGAAACAGAGACAACTGATTACGCTATTAAAGTACCAAACGGTGCAAGCTATGTTTTAACAGGGAAACTAGACGGCGAAATCCCCGGCCTTAAAGATGTTGCTAAAGAAGACAGGCCGCCTGTGGCTATTGTGTTCTGGTCATTTCGTGTGATGGTTGGTTTGGGTATGCTTATGATACTGACCGGTCTTGTTGCAGCTGTTCTATTTTGGCGTAAAAAACTTTTTGATTACAAATTATTTCAGGGTTGGTGCATTTTAATGGGACCTGCGGGCTTTATTGCTATTCTTGCAGGATGGTTTGTCACTGAGGTTGGCAGACAGCCTTTTACAGCCTACGGCGTTTTAAGAACATCTGAATCGATATCACCCGTTATTGCAGAGCAAGTGGCCATTTCTCTGGCGTTATTTGTTATTATTTATACGCTCATATTTGGGGCAGGGGTTTATTATATGTTTAAAATTTGGCGCAAAGGCCCTGCCATTATTGGTGATGGTCAAAAATATTATTACGATCATAGTATGGAAGCTTCAATGGGGCGGATTATCTCAGATGAGATTTCTGATATAAATGAAAAAGGGAAAAAGTAATGTTGGATTTTTCAGGATTTTTAGATTTACCCCTTATTTGGGCATTGCTTATTGCAACGGCAGTATTTCTTTATGTGCTTCTTGATGGCTTTGATTTAGGGATAGGAATTTTATTTCCCCTTGCGCCGTCGAATGAATGCAGAAGTCGCATGATGAATTCTATCGCACCTTTTTGGGATGGTAATGAAACATGGCTTGTTTTGGGTGGTGGTGGCTTGTTTGCTGCCTTCCCCCTTGCTTATTCCATTATTATGCCCGCACTTTATATGCCCATTATTCTTATGCTTTTAGGACTTATATTCCGGGGCGTTGCCTTTGAGTTTCGTTTTAAGGCTTCAGAAAAAAGAAGATGGATTTGGGATAGCGCATTTCATTTTGGATCTTTAACTGCCTCTTTTATGCAGGGCGTTGTTCTTGGTAATTTTATTCAAGGGGTAGAGGTAACTGATAGGGCTTTTTCTGGCGGTGCGCTAGATTGGGCAAATGGCTTTGCCCTTATGACAGGCATTGCTGTTGTCTTTGGATATGCCTTATTGGGTAGCACATGGCTGATTATGAAGACAGAAGGCATAACACAATTATGGGCGCGTCAGGTTGCTAAATACAGCCTTGTCCTTGTTGTCTTCTTTATGATTGTGGTTAGTATCTCAACACCGTTTATAGATGATAGAATGTTAAATGTCTGGTTTTCATTTCCAAATATGATTTATTTATCGGTTATTCCTCTTATCACGTTTATTTGCACAATCATGCTTATTCGCGCTTTGAGGAGAGAGTATGAATATCAGCCTTTCTTGTTTTCAATCGCGCTCTTCCTTTTATGCTATATTGGCTTTGGAATTAGCATGTATCCATGGATTGTGCCGTTTCACTTTGATATTTGGCAAGCGGCTGCGGTATCAACATCGCAATCTATTTTATTAATAGGAACAGCAATTTTCTTGCCTATCATATTGGCTTATACAGCCTTTAGTTTTTACACTTTTAGAGGTAAAAGTTCACATGAAGCCATGTACTGATATTATGAAGCCCTATTTTGACAAACTAAGCCCAAAGCAAAAGCAATGGTCTTGGTTTATTGGATTATGGTTTTTAGGGTTATTTACCGTTAGCGTGATTGGCTACGCCATAAAATTTTTGATGTTTTGGCAATTGTAACTATAAAAAATTTTATGTTGAGTTTAGCAATGTCATTTGCTAGTCGTAGTGCATGCATTTTAGAAAATTCATATCTATATGGGCCTTATTGGCCTTGATGATTGGGCAAGTTACACTTGCCCAACATAGCGCGTCCCATATTGATCATGTTTTTTCTCAAGAAGTTGCTGATTCCCATGCCGGGCACGATGAACACTATCATGATGAACACCATCATGATGAGGATCATGAAAAGCACGAATGTCCTGAATGCTTACTCACAAAATCACTGCAAACAGCTTATTATAATGCCTCGATCGTACTCTCTTTTGTGCAACAGGCAGATGAGTTAATATTACAGCAACAATATTTTATAACGTCTTTAAATCGATACAAGGCGCATCCTCCCCGCGCACCACCTGCCATTCTTATCTAAATCAAACTTTAATTTATAAATTTATTAGATAAGAAAGGGCATACCCATGTCTAAAAAACTGTTATTGGCGGCTAGTGCAGCCGTTTTACTAAACATGCCACCTGCTTTGGCGGCTAGCGATGCGGACTTAGAGGTCATTAAATCTGAAATTCAATCCATGCGCGAAGCGTATGAAAGTAAGATTGAGCAATTAGAGAGAAAAGTTCAAACTTTAGAAGCACAGCAGACTACAACGGCTCAAAAAGTTGAAAAAACTCAAGAAACTGTTGCTGCAAATGCTTCAAGTGTACCTGCTACGGCTCAAAGAAGTATTAGAGATACAAGCTTTAACCCTGCTGTCGGTGTTATCATCAACGGTCAATATAGTAATTTCTCTGAGGAAGAAGCAGATATCGCAGGTTTTGCTATCGGAGAAGAGGCTGAACGTGGTGATGAAGGTTTTGGTCTGGAACATACAGAACTTAACTTCTCTGCTAATGTGGATGATAAATTCCGTGGATCAGCGACCATTGCTCTGCATGAACATGATGGAGACACAGAAGTTGAGATTGAGGAAGCTTTTGTTGCGACAACAGCGCTGCCTGCAGGATTGGAAGTTAAAGCAGGTCGCTTTTTCTCTGAACTTGGTTATTTAAACTCTCATCATAGCCATGCAGATGATTTTGCAGATCGCCCGCTTCCTAACCGTGTGTTTCTGAATGGTAACTATGGGGATGATGGGGTGCAGGTCTCTGCTGTTCTTCCAACGTCTATTTACACCGAAATTGGTGGCGGTGCATTCCGTGGTGATGATTTCCCGGCAGGGGGCGCAGACGGCAATGATATTGGCGCTTGGACAGCCTATGGTCGTGTTGGCGGTGATGTTGGTGAGAACACCAGTTGGCGTTTAGGTCTTTCAACTTTACAGGCAGATGGAATTAGCCGTGATGGGAATGAAGATCTGGTAAACTTTAGCGGGGATAGCAGTCTTTATATTGCCGATGCCCGCGCTGTTTATGCTCCAACTGGCAATAATGCCGAGCAGGAAATTATCTTCCAAGGGGAGTATTTTATCCGTGATGAAGATGGTACTTATGAAGATACTGATGCAGGCACTGGCGCTATTAATTATGATGATAGCCAAAGTGGTTGGTATGCACAGAGCATTTATAAGTTTCACCCTCAATGGCGTGTTGGCGCAAGATATAGCCAGCTTTATGCAGGTGATGTCCCAGCAGGCCTAGTGGGTAGTGCTTTAGATGATGGCGGTCATGATCCGTGGGCAGCAACTGCAATGGTAGATTGGACAAATAGTGAGTTCTCTCGCATTCGGGCGCAATTTAGCCGGGAAGAAGTGGCCAATGATTCTGATGATAATCAATTCACCCTCCAATATATCATGAGCCTCGGCGCGCATGGTGCACATAATTATTAAGGGTACTAAAATGAAAAAATTATCTTTAATGATAATAGGTTTGGGGATGCTTTTGGCATCCCCAATGCCTGCTTTTGCGAAAGTTAATATCTTTGCCTGTGCCCCTGAATGGGGGGCGCTAGCAAAAGAAATAGGCGGTGATAAAGTCGATATTTATAATGCCTCTAATGCCAATCAGGATATTCATCACATGCGCGCTAAGCCAAGTTTACTTGCGGCGATGCGTAAAGCAGATTTGGTGATTTGTAGTGGTGCATCACTAGAAATTGGCTGGCTTCCTATATTGCTAAATAAGGCTGGAAATAATCAAGTGCAAGATGGTGGCATAGGGTCGATAATGGCTTCTGATTATGTGCCGCTTTTAGAAGTGATGCAAAATGTTGATCGCTCTATGGGGCATGTCCATCCCGAGGGTAATCCGCACGTTCACCTAGATCCTAATAATATAGCTCTTGTATCAAAAGTGATTGCCGAGAGATTATCTGAAATAGATTCATCTCACTCTAGTTATTATGAGGCGCGACAAAGTTCTTTTGACGAAAATTGGGCGAAGGCTGTCACGCAATGGGAAACACAAGCTGCTAATTTAAGGGGAGCGAATGTTGTGGTTTATCATAAGAGCTGGACGTATCTTTTAAACTGGCTAGGTATCCAGGCAGTTGCTTCATTAGAGCCAAAACCTGGAATTCCCCCTAATGCATCTCATCTTGAAAAAGTGCTTCAAGATATTCAAGGTAAAAATATCAAGGGTATATTAATTGCGCCTTTTGAAAATGAAAAAGGGGCGAAATGGCTGTCAGAAAAAGCGAATATTCCAATTATAAAACTTCCTTTTACAGTGGGCGGAAATAATCAAGCAACAGATTTAAAAATTATGTTTGATGACACGTTGAATCGCTTAAATAATATAGATTAATAATGGAAAATTTGATCAGCATAATATCTTTACTCGCTCCAGCCTTTATGGCTGGGGCACTTATATCTCTTGTACATGTGCCTTTAGGACAAGAGGTATTAAAAAGAAATATTATCTTCCTTGATTTAGCGGTAGCGCAGTTTGCAGCATTAGGGATGATAGCGTTTCAAATATTTATTATGATTGATGAATATAGTCTTTTATCAGGATATGGGCGGTTAGCTGCTGGTTTACTTGCTGCTATTATATGCGCGATCATATTCCATTTTCTTGAAAAAAAGTCAGGCCAGTATCAGGAAGCCCTGATTGGTTGTGCCTTTGTTTTAGCGGCGTCTATGGGGCTTTTACTTGTTGCCAATAGTCCGCATGGCGGTGAGGAAATTAAAGATATTCTGGAAGGGCAAGTGCTATGGACAAGTTGGAGTCATATAATTTTTGTTGCTCCTATATTTATAAGCGTTTTTATAGCTTGGATACTTTTTAAAAATAAAAGATCATTTTTATTCTACCCATTATTCGCAATTACTATTCCATTTTCAGTGAGCATGATTGGCGTTTATTTGGTCTTTGCTAGTTTGATTTTTCCTGCATTAGCGGTCGTTAACTCCAAAAATAAATTAGGTGCAGGTTATATGATTTCAGTTACCTCGTATCTTACAGGCTTAATAGCATCTTATTTATTTGATTGGCCCGCAGGCCCTTCTATTATCTTTTTATTGTCTATCATAAGCTTTAGCTATTTTTCCTTAGTTAAAAATAAATAGCTTATTGATCATTTTCGTGATTATCCTCTAGCCATACCCTACAGGACGCTTTTTGGAGAATAGTTCCTGCTCGTCTGGCTACATCTTTTTTTATAATGTGTGGAGACAAGTTATTAACAAATGGCTAGATAGCCTCATTTACTGTTTTTGGGAAGGTTTTATACTTTTAAGCCTATAGAATCACATTTGGAGCCGATTCATGAAATGAGGGTTTTGTGGCCTCTATTTTTGGGAATCAGGTGCGCTATTTTGGGGTTTAGAATAAC
>Ga0100390_10003032_pt1 | contig 14812 bp, 9 predicted proteins | sample CryGeymeta201514_FD_81540 | JGI IMG/M metagenome (GOLD analysis project Ga0100390, IMG submission 81540) | Groundwater microbial communities from Crystal Geyser aquifers in Utah, USA - Crystal Geyser metaG 2015-14 | ecosystem: Environmental > Aquatic > Deep subsurface > Groundwater | place: USA... | reverse complement strand
CTGGTCGGTGAGAAACATGAGTGTTCCTCCCTTTTTGATGTCCGAGTCCACGGTGGAATCCACGCTCTTGATCAGTTGCTTCTTCCCCTTGATCTGGTCCACATCGAAAAAATAGCCGATCTCTGCGATTTCACCTTCCCTGGCTTCGGGGCTTTTCCGGTGGTGGGAAGAACTGATGAAATAGATCTCATCCACGGCGTCTCCATCGGCTTCTTTATTCACGCCGGCCAGGCCCAGGCCGCTTGCAGGGTCGTAATACAAGGCCCTGAGTTCCAGGGAAATCATGCCCAGGAATGAACGGGCCGTCTGGTAGACATCCTCATTGGATTCCAGAAGAGAAGCGGTTTTTGACGACCCGAAAAAGGTGGAATAGACCACGCCGAGGATGATGGAGAAGATAAACATGGCAACGAGTATCTCCAGAAGGGTCAGGCCTCGCTGGGTAAGACGGGTTCTCATGATCCCCCCACCGCGACGAAACTGTTCAGGGTCACCGAGTTTTCCTCTTTGTTTTCCGGATCCCAGTAGACCGTCAGATCGATCCGGTAGAGGGTATCAGCAGGCGTGGTGGAGAGGGTATATTCCCAATGGTAATCCTCATAGCCTTCTTCGAAGTCTCCCTGGTCCGTGTAGAGAGATGGTGAAGGGGTTGAACTGATTTCCGCCATCTTTTCTGTCAGCTTCTCCTCGGCAAGGAGCGCGGCTGTGGTGATCCGGTTTGAGATCTGCTGCAGCCGGATTGTTTTCAACTCCAGTCCGACCAGTGTCACCATGGAGATGCCGATGATCGCTACGGCGAAAAGCACTTCTATCAGGGTGAATCCCTGACCGGCCGTTTTCCTATCGGTTATTTGCCTCAACCTTATATTCCTCGAGATACCCTGCGTCAATCGTGACGTTCCCTGTCAGGGGATTGATAAAGAGGGTATATTTTTCATCCCCTTTCCGGAGGTGGATGATGTTGCCGGTGATCATGCCGTTTGTACCGATCCTGAGGTAGGCCTCGCCTTCCAGTTCCTTCTGACCGGTTTCTGTGATGACATCCTCGATCCGGACCCCTTTGGGAAACTTGTAGGTTCGATTCAGGATCGAGTTGTCTTTTTCGTAGTGGAGAATGGACTGGCCGTCTTCGTCCTTGCTGACTTCCCGTTCGATATGGATTTCCGCTTTTGTGATATCGCATACGACACGGCGCGGGATGCGCTCCATGGCGGCGTTGCTCCTGGCTACGGAGAGGATGGCGCGGATCTGCCGGATGGAACGTTTAAGGTCGCTGGAATAGACGGCGTTTCCGATTTTCGGAAGCGTCAGCGCCAGGATGACGGATATAATCATCAGGGTGACGATCAGCTCAATCAGAGTGAACCCGCGCTCAGGATGACGGATCAAGGCGCCGCCGGGCCGGATCCTATTCAATGTTCCAGCTTTCGATGTCCGCATATTTTCCTTCGCCGCCTTCCTCGCCGTCCGCCCCATAGGATTTGATGTCGTATTCCTTATTGTGCACGCCGGGTGAGATGTAGACATAGGGATTATGCCAGGGGTCGAGCGGCACCTTGTTATTGTCCAGGTACCCCCCCTCGTGCCAGTTTTTGGGGGCGGGTTCTATGGACGGTTTCTCAATGAGGGCCTGGAGCCCCTGCTCGGTTGTGGGGAATGTCCCGTTGTCTCTCTCATAGAGCGCCAAGGCGCTTTGGATATTGCGTATCTGTGCCATGGCGGCGGTACGGCGGGCTTCATCGGTCCGGCCGAAGAGTTTCGGCCCTACGATGGAGGCCAGAACCGAAATGATGACCAGAACCACAAGCAGTTCGATCAGGGTGAATCCTTTTTTGTTGAGCATGAAAAACCTCCTTAATGACCGATTTCTTTTTTTCATTTTGGCAAAAACTTTATTTGTAAATTATGGTTCTTCTCCCATTTAGTGGGTAAAAGGGTTCAAGGGTTCAAGTGAAATACTTAAACGCAAACAAAATCTCCAGAGAAAAACACTGGAACCCTTGATCCTTGATATTTTTAGCACTTCACTCGACCCCTTGAATCCTTGACCCCTTGAACCCTTATGTTTTCACCCACTCTTTTGGAGATGATCCTAAATTACTAATGGATCAGTTGGTTGATCTCGAAAATGGGCAGCAGGATGGAGATCACAATAAACCCCACGACCAGCGCCAATCCCACAATCATAAACGGCTCCAGCAATGAAGTCAGGGTGTTGACGGTCGTGTCGATCTCGTTGTCCGTGATATCCGCCACCTTGTTCAGCATCTCCTCGAGCGTGCCGCTTTTTTCTCCGACATTGATCATATGGATCAGAATAGGCGGGAACACGCCGCTTCGTCTCAACGGTTCATGAATGGACGAGCCTTCCCCAATGTGTGTGCGGGCTTCCTCGATGGTCCTCTCCAGGAGTTTGTTTCCGACCACGTTTTTGACGATGTCGAGGGAGTTTAAGAGCGGGACGCCGTTCTTCAGGAGGGTCCCGAGGGTCCTTGAGAACCTGGAAATGGCGATCTTGCGGTAAAGGGACCCGAAGATCGGCATCTTCAGTTTGAATTGGTCGAAATGAATCCTCCCTTCCTCGGTTTTAATATAGGCCTTGATCCCGGTGAAAGCGGCGGCAAAGAGGAGGAGGAAAAGCCACCAGTAGGACCGGATGAAACTGCTGATTGCGATCAGAACTGCCGTGGGGATCGGGAGGGTCTGCTTCATGTCGGAGAAAATTTTGGTTACGGAGGGCACCACATAGGTCATCAGAAAGAGAAGGATACAGAAGGCGATCGAGACAATGACCGCAGGATAGATCAAGGCCGACTGGATCTTCCGTTTGGTCATGACCTGCTGTTCCAGGAAATCAGCCAGGCGAAGGAGGACGATTTCCAAGGACCCGCTGCTCTCACCGGACCGGATCATATTGACCATGAGAGGGGAAAAGGCCCGGGTGTGAGGGGAGAGGCTGTCGGCAAAACTTCTTCCTTCCCGAACCGATTCACGGACCTGGGAAAGGATCCTCTCGAGACCCTTGTTGTCGATCTGGTCGATAACGGCTGAAAGCGCCTCCACAAGCGGGATGCCGGCATTCAGCAGGGTAGAGATCTGACGGATAAGGATCGAGACCTCGATGGGACTGATGCGGGTAAAAAGGGTGATGCCTGCGGTCCGGTTTTTCCCCGGCATGGACAGCGTATCGGAGAGATCGGTGATGTAGACCTCTTGTTCACGCAGCTTCCCCCTGGCCTCCTGGGACGAGTCTGCATCCACGATTCCGGTGAGGGTCTTGCCTCTCTTGTCAAGGGCTTTGTATTCGTAAACCGGCATAGTTTATTCTTGCGTCACGCGCAGGACCTCTTCGATGGTGGTGATGCCGCTTAGAACCTTGGCGGCGCCGTCCTGACGGAGCGTTCTCATTCCCTCCTGGACCGAGGCCGCTCTGATCATGTTGGAATCGACATTCTGGAAAATCAGCTTATTGATCTTCTCCGTGCTCAAAAGCATCTCATAAATTCCAGTCCGGCCGTGATAGCCGGTATGAAAACAGTAGTCGCATCCCTTGCCGTGATAAAAAACGGGATTTTTGAGCTGGGAGGGATCCAGCCCGAGCTCTTCAAGCTCGGCATGTGTGGGTTGGTGTGAAATCCTGCACTTGGGGCAGATGACCCGGACCAGGCGCTGTGCCAGAACGCCGAGCAGAGAAGAGGAGACCAGGAACGGCTCGATCCCCATATCCACCAGCCGGGTCATGGCGCCGGCGGAGTCGTTGGTATGCAGGGTGGAGAAGACCAGATGGCCGGTCAGCGATGCCTGAATGGCGATCTCGGCCGTCTCCCGATCTCGTATTTCACCGATCATGATGACATCGGGGTCTTGGCGGAGGATGGATCGCAGCCCCCGTGCGAAGGTCAGCTCAATCTTGGGATTGACCTGCATCTGTCCGATTCCTTTGATCTGGTACTCGATGGGATCCTCAATGGTGAGAATGTTCTGGTCCGGGGAATTGATTTTGTTCAGGGCGGCGTAGAGCGTCGTGCTCTTTCCGCTTCCCGTGGGTCCCGTGACCAGGATAATGCCGTGGCTCTTACGGATCAGTTTGGAGATCTGATGGTAGGTCTGATCGGGAAGTCCGATGTCCTCCAGGTCATAGATCGTGGCGTTCTTGTCCAGGAGCCGCAGCACCACCCGTTCGCCGAAGGCCGTAGGGATGATGGAAACACGGATATCGACCTCCTTGTTGGCGATTTTGATTTTGATCCGTCCGTCATGTGGAAGCCGCTTTTCCGCGATATTCAGGTTGGCCATGATCTTGATCCTTGAGATCAGGGCGGAGAGGAAACGTCTGGGAGGCTGGAGTCTCTCGTAGAGGACGCCGTCGATCCGGTACCGGACCAGCATCTCCTTTTCATAGGGTTCGATGTGGATGTCGCTGGCGCGGGATTCCACAGCCTGGTAGAGGATGAGGTTCATGAGCTTGATGATGGGCGCCTCGGTCTCGGCGTCCAGCAGGTCCTGGACTTCATCCAGTTCCTCGGCGATGGTTTCATATTCCTGACCGGCAAGATCATCGATCACACTCTCGGCCGTATCCGTGGCGCTTCCAAAGAAGAGGTTGATTTTCTGGTTGATCTGATTTTCCGAAGCCAGATAGGGCTCCACATTCTTCCGAAGCAGTTTCCCGAGGTCTTCCAGAGGGACGATGTTCGCCGGGTCGGAGACGGCCACACGGATCTCATGATCATCCTCAAAGAAAGGGAAGAGGACAAAGCGTTTGAGATAGCTGCGGGGGATCTTTTCCAGAGTCGCTTCGCTCAATTTCGGTTCCGGAATCTCCTGAAGAACAGGAATCCCGATGTTCAGGTGATCTGGGTTCATGGTTGATCTTCCGTCCTGATGGGGGTCCCCGGCGCGCTGTTTTCATTCCCCTGACCGTCCTGAACCGAAGGATCCGGGGCCGGCGGATCCGGATTTTCCTTCAAGGTCTCATCGGGAAGGGCTTTTGGTCCGGTCGGATCTCCCTTGTCTTGCTCTTGTTTTTCCGGAGAACCGTAGAAATCGTATGAAGGCTGCTGAGCCTTATAGTCCTTGTTGGACTCAAAATCCTGTTGTTTCTTTTCAGAGAGTCTCGCCGCCTCCGTGGGATTGGTGACAATGTGCGGCGTCAGGAAGATCATCAGGTTCGTTTTGTTGTTTTTGTTCTGATTTGAGCTGAAGAGATATTTTAAAAACGGCAGATCACCCAAACAGGGAATTTTGGAATGGGTATCATTGATATCATCCTGGATGAGACCCCCGATGACGATAGTATGGCTGTCTTTGACCACGATGGTGGTCTTGGCGGACCGCTTGGTGGTCACCGGCGCCGTGGCCCCGGTCCCGGCCGTGGCTGCGGCATCCACATTGGAGACTTCCTGAGAGAGTTCAAGCCGGACGAAACGGTTCTGGCTGATATGGGGCGTGACCTTGAGCGTGACTCCCACGTCCTTGAACTCAAAGGTCTGAAACACATCATTGACCCCTTGCTGCCCGGTTCGGGCCTGGGTCAGGAAGGGACGGTTCTCACCGACCTGGATCTCCGCCTCCTGGTTGTCCATGGTCAGGATCTGGGGGGTGGCGATGATGTTGGTGTCGGAACGGGTGGCCACGGCTGTGATCAGCGCCGAAATGGAAGGAAATTGGTGGCCGTTGAATGTAATAAAGTTTCCGAAGACGCCCAGGTTGAATCCGGTGACGGATGAGGGGATCGTCCCTTCATTGAGGGATCCTATGGTGGGAAGGAGGGCGCCCTGAGGAAGCGATCCGCCGAAACCCAGGCGGTCAATGGAGTCATCGGCGCCGATGCTCCCTCCAAAAGTTTCCCACTCCACACCGAGGTTGTAAGAATCGCTTCCGCGGACTTCCATGATCAGGGCCTCGATTAAGACCTGTGATCGAGGGATGTCCAGTTTTTCGATGACCGATTTGATCTGCTCATAATCTTCGGGATCGGCGTTGATGATCAGTGCGTTGGTGGCCTTGTCGGCAACGATCCTGATATCCGTCTGGGTCGGGATCTTCTCCGTCCCCTTATTGTCTTTGCCTTTTCCCGCCTTAATTCCGGAGACAAATTCATTCAGGACTGTAACGGCCTCCTCGGCCACGGCGTTCTGAAGATAATAGATGTTGACCCGCCCTTTTCCCTCGGGGGATGGCACATCCAGTCTCCGGACAAGATTGACGATGCTTTCATAATCGTTTTTGGTAGCGAGGACGATCAGGGAGTTGGTCCGTTCGTCCGCAATGATCTTGATTTCGGACGAGACACCGGAGACCGTGGTCGGTGCGGCGGACGGGGTCCCTCTCATCCTGACGCCGGGAGACGATCCTGAAGCGGCGGCGCTCCCTTGTCCGAGGATATCGTTTAAGTGCTCGGTTATGGTCTTGACCGAGGCATACTTGATGGGGATGACATAGAGTTCCGCATGGTATCCCTTGACATCCAGTTCGCCGATGATCTTCAGGATACGGTAAAGGTTGGAATTGAGATCGGTCATGATCAGCGTATTGGTCGGTTTGTAGGAGACCAGATAGCCGTCTTTCGAGAAGAGGGGCCGGATGAGGGCCGCCAGGTCATCGGCATTGACATATTCCAGCCGTGCGATCCGGGTAACGAATTCGTCCGTACGCTCTGAAAGAGAAGGGGCCTTTCCCACCACGGTCTCGATTCCTCTCTGTTTGGCTTCCGGGCTCGGGACGATCTTGATCACCTTATCAGCCGAGACTAGGGTGTATCCCCTGATCTCCAGGATGGATTCAAAAACCCTGTAGGCCTCATCCACAGTGATTTTTTCCGGAGAGACAACAGTGACCTTGCCTTTAACCGCTTCATCGATCAGGAAATTTTTATGCACCAGTTCACTGATGAACTTGATCAAAACACGGATGTCCGCATCCTCAAAGTTCATGGTGATCAGTTCATCTTTCCGGGGCATAGGAGAAGATCCTTGCGGCGGAACTGCAGGGACCGCCCCTGGTGACGGATGGGATCCGGGTATGGGTACGGACGGCGGCTGTACAGCAGGTCCAGGTCCCGGCGTCCGTTGTGCCGCCGTGGGCGCCCCTATGTCCGGCGTGGATCCAGGGGGAGTTCCCTGGGCAGCCGGTACGGCAGGCGGTGTTCCCGGCATCCGCTGCGTTGCAGGGGGAGCCGCCGGCGAAACTTGTTGCGCCTGCTCTGCCGAGGCGTAAGAGAGGAGCATAAAGATAGATCCTGCCAGCAGGACCAGGCAAGAGAGATACATGGTTTGATGATTTTTCATTCTGCGCCCCCGAGTTCAAGATCGATGTTACTCGACCGTATAATTGATGGTCAGGACCTGGTTGTCCCTTTCCACCTCCAGGTTGAGTGTTTTGGCATCTGAGTACTTGTTGAAAATTTCAAAGATGTTTTTAAATTCCTCAGACGAGGTTCCGTTGATGGCCTTGATGATATCATTTTTTTGGAGGCCGAGCTCCGACAGGCGGCTCCCTTCACGAAGATAGGTCACCGTGAATCCGTCTCGTTTCCCTGAAGTAAAATGGGGGATGATCCTCACGTCCCTCATGAGAGATCTGAGGTCACTGGCCGCTTCCTGGATTTCCTGCCGCTGGATCCTCTGAGGGGGTTCGGCAAGGGCGGTGGGTCGGGATTCCCCTTTTTTATCCTGCTTGTCTTCCTGGAACATCAGCAGGAGTTCCTTGCGTCCGTTCCGGTTGATCACCACCCGATCCTCAAAAATGGCGCTTAAGGTGACGCCGCTTCCGATGTTGTCGTTGATATGATAAAGGTTCTGTGCTTTTAAATTGGTATCCTCAATGATGGCAAAGGAACGTTTCCTGTTGCTGACCACCGTGCCCTTTAGGGTTAATTTTAAATCCGTTTTGGGGTGATCCAGGGAATCATCCGCGTTGTTCCCGGTTATCTGGGCGAAGGATGCCCCCTGGAACAGGTTCCGTTCAGTGATCTTGCCGTAAGCCGAAAAGGGTTTGGTCTCTTTTTTCAGGGAAAGCACGTTCTTGTTTGCGGCATCGTGTGGTTTCTCGACATATAGGTGACTGTTGATTATTTTCAAGGCGATATCGGCTGCAAAGAGGATGAATAAGGAGATCAAAATGATTTGAAAAACTCTCTTTTTATGCATTTCATAAACCTTAGAGGTTGTCTAAACCATTTATTTTTATAATAATTTACACATTTTGTCAAGAAAATTGGACTCCATTTTAATATAGCGGGAACTCCCCGCCTATAAAGGCGGGGAGTTCCCGCTATATTAAAAGACTCTTGTACCGAATGTATGATAAATGCCAAAAAAACCGATACATTTTTCTTGACTGGTACCGGTTGTATGATAAAATTTAATAGTAAATACAGTAAATTATCATTCTCTCAGAATAGATAAAAAACAGGGAGAAATCTATGTTAGATCGTCGATACTTGATCCTGGCCTCGGTTGTCTTCATTCTTTTTCCGGGTTGTTCTCATCTCCATCCGGAGGTCATGACCCTATCCGATTTTACCTGGTCCGTTGAAACCGGACCGGTCAATGCCGGACAGTATCGGGCTGTAACCGCCGCCGATCTGAACCAGGACGGCTTTCCGGATTTAATTGCCGGTTCGTTCAATCCGGGAGGGGTGACGATCTGGACGGGAGACGGGAAAGGAAAGTGGCGTCTGGCCAGGAAACCTCCGGTCAACGGGGATGTCCGCTCCATTGCCGTCTGTGATATCAACGGGGACGGGAACCAGGATCTGGCGGTCGTGGGCCAGAGAGATCTTAAAGGGGTGATGGTCCTCTTGCAGGGAGCGGACGGGTCCTGGAAACAAGGGAACTCGCCTGTGGAGACCGGAAGCTACGAGAGCGTGAAGTGTCTGGATGTCAATAAGGATGGGAATCCGGACATCGTCGCAGCCAACAGTTCCGGAGACCAGGAAGGGGGCATCCAGGTCTGGTTCGGCGACGGCAAAGGGGAATGGATCCAGCAGGCCGGGCCGGATGCAGCCCACATCTATCGGGATGCGGCTCTGACCGATATCAACGGCGATGGGAACCTGGATATCATCGCCACGTCCTGGGGGCGCCCCGGGGGAATTCATATCTATCTGGGAAGCGGTGACGGCGCCTGGTCCACATTCCCGAGTCCGGCCAAGGAAGGGGACTTCTGGGGGGTGGCGGTCGCGGATCTGAACCATGACGGATGGATGGACATCGCGGCCACAACCTACTATCAGGGGATCAAAATCTGGACCGGCAACGGCAAAGGAGACTGGCAGGACGTGACCTTTCCGGTGAACCGCGGATTTTACTGGTCTATCCTGGTCTCGGATTTCAACAAGGACGGAAGGATGGATATCGCCGCGAGCTCGGTGGACTCCGGCGGGGTCAGGGTCTGGTTTGGAGGAAAGGTCGGGGGGTGGCTCTCCATGGGAAAAGGGCTCCCGGAGTCCGGGAGTTTTTATGGGCTTACGGCCTCAGATCTGGATGGGGACGGGGTCCATGATCTGATCGCGGCCAGCTATAGTGAAGGCGTGCAGATCTGGTTTGGAGGACATGGAGAAAAACGGGCCGTCAAGGAGATCCAGGCCGTTCCTTCGGGCAGGGAAGCGAAAGAGGCGTCCAATCCTTTTCTGACGCGTTTTGCGGTTCCGTTTGAGCCCAATGGGGAGGATCTGTCCAAGGCTGCCCAGGTTGTGATTGCGGAAATCGTGAAGACATTGCAGAGCTCATCTTATGAGACGATCCGTATAGAAGGTCATGCGGACCGTCTTGAGAAACCCGAGGGACAGGGGTCCCTGATGGCGCTTTCGGAGGCGCGGGCGGAAAAGGTGAAAAAGATATTGGACGAGAGCCTTCAGATCGAACCCGGCAGGATATCCGTAACCGGTTTTGCCGACAGCCGGCCTGCCGAGGAATCCGTGTCCGGCGCCGGATCCGGGAACTCCGTGGTGGAGATCATCATCTCCCATCAGGCGGGCGTGGACGGGCATCCGGCGCCCAGTGAAGCAGAAAAGAAACAGCAGGATGAGTTCATCAAGAGTCAATTCCTGACTGAATACAAGGTCGGACCGGGGGACATCCTCAAGGTCGTTTTCTGGAAACAGTTCAGCGCCGATGAGTATGAAGTGCTGATCCGGCCGGATGGGACCCTATCGTTGTTCATGGTGGATGACCTTTCTGCCGGAGGATTGACCCTCACCGAACTGGATCGTCTGTTGACGGAGAAGTTGAGCCGTTATTTCAAGAATCCGAGGATTGATATTACGATTAAAGAGTTTCACAGCCAGGAGGTGATGATTCTGGGGGCCGTCAATTCCCTTGTACGGCAGCCTACCGGGCCTGGGGTTTATGTTTTAAAGAAACCGACAAAGATTGTTGAACTGCTGACCATTGCAGGGGGACCCCTTCCCACGGCCAACCTGAAAAAGGTGACGGTAACCCGGAAGAACGGGACCACCCTTTCGGTCAATCTCTATAAGGCGATTTTCCAAGCCAACGCCTCGGAGGATATCCCGATCTATCCTGGGGATTCGATTTTTATCCCCGAAACCCCAGAAGGGATGAGCAAGGTTTATGTCTTCGGCGAGGTCAAGAATCCAGGCATCTATGATCTCAAAGAGGGGATGAGCGTCCTGGATGCAGTGGGCAGGGCCGGAAGTTTTACCGAGGATGCCGTGGTCCAGAGCACGCACTTAATCCGCGGAGATCTCTCCAGGCCTGAAGTCATCCCCGTGGATGTCAAACGGTTCTTTCAGAAGGGCGATCTTTCCGCCAACCTGGTCCTGCAGAATAACGATATCATCTATGTTCCCAAAAACAGGATTGCAAGCGTTTCTTATCTCCTGACGAAAATCAAGCCCATGCTCGATTTCGTCCTTTTCCCGTATCAGTTTGAGTCGATGCGCACCACCATCGACCTGAACAAGGAGAATGTCAGGCCGCTGACGACGCCGTAATCCTGTGAGGCATATTGGGCGGACTCGTAAAAAGTCCACAAGGGGGACGGCAGAGTAAAAAGCTCCGGATGCAAGGCAAGATCATTGATCTTATCCATGATGAAAGGGAACCATGAAAGCTATTGATTCATCGCAGTATGAACTCGATCTGAGAGACTACGGCATCATTCTTCTGAAAAGGAAGCGTCTGATCATCATGACCACCTTCCTGATCAGCTTCTTGAGCTTTCTGTTCGCCTTCTCAAAAGAGGCTATTTATGAGTCTACTTCCAGTGTGAAGATCGAGCAGAGCAAAACCGTCGCCGGTCTTTTTCTGGAGGCCTTCAGCTGGAACTCCTGGGACAATATTGCCACTGAGTCCGAGGTCATCCGGAGCACACCGGTTGTGGTCAGGGTCTGCAAATCCCTCGGATTGATCCCGCAGGAGATCTCCTACGATGAGATCAAGGAATCCGGCAAGTATTCCGGCATCGTCAGGGGGATCCAGGGAAAGATCCGAACCGCGCAGGAAGGGAACACCAACATCATCAATATCATCGTCTCTTCCAACGATCCGGTCCAGGTCAAGACCATCGCCAACAGGGTTGCCGAGCAATACAAGGTTTATCATGTCTATGCAAAGACCAATGAGGCGCGCAGGACCCGGGAATTTATCGAGAATCAACTGATAGAGACTCAGAAGGTTCTCTCCAATTCGGAAAAGAAGCTTCAAGACTTCAAGGAAAAACACAAGTTCATTACCCTCGACGCCGAGGTGAATGCGACTCTGAAAAGCCTCCAGGCCGCGCAGACGGAACATGAACAGGTCAAACGTCAGGCGCAGGAAACAGACATGATGATCAAACGCCTGGAAGGAACGCAGATTTCAGCCCTGGACCAGGTCCTTTCGGAACGTCCTTATGTCGAGTCGGCCGCATCCGTTCTCGGCCAGTTGAACAGCAAGCTGGTTGAGCTGATCCTCAGCAGGAACAACCTTTTGATTGATTACACCTCGGAGCACCCGCAGGTCAAGGACGTCGACGAGAAGATCATGGATATCAGAAGGGAGATGCTCAAGGAACTGAAGAGCCAGTATGCAGTCTATAACGACAGGGAAAAGACCCTTCAGGACCAGATATCGGGTATCATTGAAAAGAACAAGAACCTCCCCGAATACGAAGTTCAGTTAAGTCAGATCCAGAGAGACGTTCATGTCAATGAGGAACTCTTCTCCCTCCTGAAGACCAAATATCAGGAGGCGCAGATCCGGGAGAAGGAACAGGCCGATGAGGTTTCGGTGATCCGGGCGGCGGACCTGGGGACCCGTATGAATGACAAGCTCTGGTCAACCACTTTCGTGGGGTTGATCATCGGCCTGATGCTGGGCCTGATCATCGCCCTGGTCCGGGAAACCCTCGATACCTCCATCGGGACCATTGAGGACGTGGAGAGGTATCTCCAGATTCCCGTCCTGGGCGTCATTCCCCATATCGACATGTATGAGATCAAGGAGGTCGTCTCCCAGAACGACGAGAAGGATGCCAAGTTTGAGGATCTGCTTGGGAGTCATGCCCATCTCATCACCCAGCTCAAACCCAAGTCCTCTGTAGCGGAGAGCTACCGGACCTTGAGGACCAATATCCAGTTTACCAACCTGAAAAAAACAGGGCAGATCATCCTGTTTACGAGCTCCTCTTTAAAGGAAGGGAAGAGCACGACGGTAGCCAATCTGGCGATCACCAAGGCGCAGGAGGGGAACAAGGTGCTCCTGGTCAACTGCGATCTCCGTAAACCTTCCATCTACAAGATCTTCGGATTGGAGAAAGAGGTCGGCTTGACCGATATTATCCTCGGGAAGATCCCATGGAAGGATGCCGTCAAGGACATCACCGATCTCATGATGGGCAAGATCCGGATGGACGATATCATGAAGACCCCGGGTCTGGAAAACCTGCACGTCATTACGGCCGGGGGGATACCGCCCAATCCGGCGGAGCTTTTGAGTTCAAAGGGAATGAGCGACTTCATGGAGGAGATTCGGAAAGAGTATGATATGATCATCATGGACTGCCCGCCTCTCCTCCCCGTGACCGATGCGGCGATATTAGCTCCAAAAGTGGACGGGGTGGTCCTGGTCTATCAGGCCGGAAGGATACCGAGGAATGCCCTCAAACGGGCCAAGACGCACCTGGAGAATGTCCGGGCCAATATCCTCGGTATTGTTCTGAATGATATAACGGCTGAGATCAGCGGATATTATCCGATGTCTCAATATCAAACCAAATACTATGGTGAAGATACCGGGCGTGATCATGGCAGGAAGAAAGAATGGATGGCCCTGCTGGAGAAGTCTATTCAGAAGGCAAAAAGCCGGATCATGAAGACCCATGTCTCCATGTTTCAATTTTTTGTCCTGGCCCTTTCAGCAATATTGATTCTGGTCGGGTTCTTTTGGCAAAAGAAATAAACTCCATTTATTGATCTCCACTGGATTCAACCGACCTGACCTCTCTTGTGGGCTCGATATGATTGCAACCGACCGGACCAAAATTCATATTTTTTACATCATTCTGCTCTCCATGGCCGTGCTAACCACCCATTTCCTGACCCAACTGACCACAGGGACCTCCCTCAAGGTTGCGGCGGGATGCCTGATCCTGGTGGTTTCCATACTGAGAACCGAGGCGGCCCTCTACATCCTGATTCTTTCCATGCTTTTGTCGCCTGAAATCAAGGTTGCCGGCGGCGCTGGACGGGATGTAGTCCTGAGGGTGGATGATATTCTCCTGGTGATTATCGGCTTGTCCTGGCTTGCCAAGACAGCCCTCTTCAAAGAGATGGGGATATTCAGGAAGACTCCGATCAACCGTCCGATCCTGATCTATGCCGTGGTCTGCGCATTCTCCACCATTCTGGGCGTTCTCTTTGACCGAGTCAGGCCTGCGGACGGTTTTTTCTATGTCCTGAAATATCTGGAATATTTCGTGGTTTATTTTCTCGTCGTCAATCAACTCCGCGGCGGCGAGCAGATCCGGAGATTTGTCTGGGCGATTTTGATCACAGGAGTTCTGATATCCATTTATGGGATGATGCAGATTCCTTCGGGCGTCCGGGTTTCCGCTCCCTTTGAAGGGATCAACGGGGAACCCAACACCATGGGAGGGTATCTATTGCTGCTGATCTCGATAGTTTCAGGATTTTTTCTGACGGCAAAAACCCAGAAAACCAAGGTGATTTATATGGGGCTGGCCGTATTCTTTACGATTCCTTTTATCTATACCCTATCCAGGACCTCCTGGATTGCCGTGATCCCCATGGTCATGACTCTGATCTATTTCAGTTACCGGAAGACCGTGTTGATCTATTTCGTCATTCTGGCCGTTGCCCTGACCCCCATTTTTGCCCCGAAGAGCGCAAAAGAGCGTTTTTTATATACCTTTCAGAAACACCATACGAAATCCATCGTCGTGGCCGGGGTCACCCTTGACCCCTCTTCCTCGGATCGAATTACAAGCTGGGGGAGATGCCTCAATGATTTTGTCCATCACCCGGTCTTGGGATACGGAATCACCGGGTATGGATTCATTGACGGCCAGTACTTCAGGACCCTGGTGGAACTGGGTTTGGCCGGTCTGGTTTCATTGTGGTACTTGATGTTTGTCGTCTTCCGGGAGATCTTAAAAGTCTATCGGGTTTGTACCCGGCCCTATGACAAGGGGCTGGCCCTGGGCATGCTGGCCGGGTGTTCAGCCATGTTTATGCACTCTTTAGGGGCCAATACGTTTATTATTGTACGGATTATGGAACCCTTTTGGTTTCTCGTGGGTATGGTCCTCATTCTGCCCAGACTGCGGATGGCGGCTTGCGACGACG
>Ga0100390_10003023_pt1 | contig 14830 bp, 9 predicted proteins | sample CryGeymeta201514_FD_81540 | JGI IMG/M metagenome (GOLD analysis project Ga0100390, IMG submission 81540) | Groundwater microbial communities from Crystal Geyser aquifers in Utah, USA - Crystal Geyser metaG 2015-14 | ecosystem: Environmental > Aquatic > Deep subsurface > Groundwater | place: USA... | reverse complement strand
CCTCTGACCTGCCAGAAGCGGCCGCTGCATACCGAAATTCATCAGGCCGGCGGCAGCTTCACCACCGATCTTGCGCGTTTCATGGCCAGACCCTCCGCCGATCTGATGGTGGAGCGCGAGCACCATCTGCAAGGCCGCAAAGTCTCCGAGGTGACGCTTGAGCGCGGCGAGACGCAGTGCTGCGAGTTCCACTGCGTGCTGGTCCGGCGCGCCGTGCTGACGGCGCAGGGCGGGCTGGACGAGGGTCTGCTGGCGACGCGCGAACACATCGACTTCAGCATGGCGGTGCTGCGCGACGGCGGGCGGCTGATGTTCGAGCCTGCGTCGGTCGTGACCTACGTCATCCCCGGCCGGGACAGCCCGATAACGCGGGAGGACCGGGCGTTCTTCTGCCTGCGGTGGTCGCCGGAATGGCAGAAACGCAGCCTCAGGCGGTTCGCCAAGAAATGGGACTTCGAGGGCGCGCCCTACGCGCGCCGCGCAGGCAAGCTGCTGACGTGGCGGCTGCACATGGGCGTCGCCCGCCCCATGGCGCGCCGCCTGCCGCTGGTCAGCCGCGCGCCGCTTCTGGAGCGGGCGGCGGCGGGCGCGGCGACGCGCGCGCTGGCGCTGTGGTCGCTTGCGCTCGCCTGGCGCCACGCGCGCCGCACGCCGCCGCGCCCGGCGGCGGCGCCCGCGGAATGATCCTGCGGGCGGTCGGCCGCCGGTCAGGCGCGCGTCAGGTGCCCGCCGCCACGCGCTGAAGCGCCAGCGTCAGCAGGAAACAGGCGGCGGCTGCTGCGGCGGCCGCTGTCGCGCCGGTCGCCGCGATCAGCGCGGCGTCGTAGAGCGCAATGGCGGCGATCATCGTCACCACCGCTTTCGGCACGTCGCCGCGCGCCCGCCGCGCCAGCCGCCGCAACGCCAGCGCCAGGGCCGCCCACAGCCCCAGCGCCGCCGCCGCCCCGACCGTCAGCGCCCCGATCGTCAGCGCAGCGGCGCCCGCCGCGTTCGCGACGCTTCCCGCCGCGAGCGCGGCGGGCGCCGCCAGCGCGGCCAGCGGCCAGGCCGCGCCCAGCCGGTCGCGCGCTTCGCCGCGCGCGGCGTAGGTCAGTCCGACGACATGGGCGCCCAGCCCCGCCGCCCCCAGCAGAACGACGGGGGTGAGCGCGCCGACCGCAAGCGCGCCCAGCCCGTAGGCCAGCAGCCGCGTCGCGCCCATGATCAGCGGCGCCAGCGCGGCGCGCTTGTGAACCCAGTCGTAGAGCACGATCGCCGCCGCCAGCAGCAGCCCGCAGACCCCCGCCGCAGACCCCAGCGCGAAAGCCGCAAGCGCGCCTGCGGCCAGCAGCGCGAATCCGGCGGCGAACACCGTCCGCCGGTCGGCGAGACCGGCGGGGATCGGGCGCTCCGGGCGCTCGCGCGCGTCGATCCCGGCGTCGAAGGCGTCGTTCAGCCACATGCCGCCCACATAGGACAACGACAGCGACAGCGCCGCCAGCGCCACGGCGTCGGCCGATTCTGCGCCGAACACCCCCGCGCCGCCCGCCAGCGCGGCCCCGGCCATGGCGTTGGTCCAGACCGTGGGCAGGTTGGACACCCGCCCCAGCCGCAGCGCGGTGCGCGGCGTCATGGCGCGAGCCGCGCCAGCACCCAGCGCATCTCGCGCGTCACCGCCGCCTCGACCGGGCCGCCGCGCAGCGCCTCGGGCAGGACGCCCCAGGTGTAGGTCTCCACCTCCAGATGCGGCGTCACCGGCTGCGCGCGGTGGATCGCCAGCGCCGCCGCCAGCGCGTCCTGCGTGGTGGAGAACGGCCCGGCGACGTCGGTGAACACCGGCACATGGAAATGCACCCGCCACTCGGCGCCATCCGGCGATCCGGGCGTCGCGCCCTCCGCGGCGGCCAGCGCCCCGGGCAGGTCGTCGAAGCGCAGCAGCGCGCCGTCGCCGCGCCGGGCGGTGACCTGATGCAGATAGACCGGCTCGGCGAAGGCCGACAGCGCGGCGCGGGCCTGCGCGTCCGCCCGCGCGACGCGCAGCGCGGCGCTCAGCTGCATCTTGTGTGCCGGCACCCCCGCCGCGCGCAGCGCCGCCAGGCTGGCGGGGATGTCCTCGAACTCCACCGCCGCGTGGCAGACGTCGAAGCACAGGCCCAGATGGCGGGGCAGGGCGGCGGCGGCGGCGGTCGTGCTCAGGCCCGCCAGATCGGCCATCCGCCGCACGGCGCGCGCGTCGAACAGCCAGCGGGCGAAGAAATCGATCGCTCCGGCGGTGGTCTGCATCAGGCAGCGCGGCTCGGGCTCCACCGCCAGCGCCACCGTCGCGCCGGTCTCCTGCGCCAGCCGCGCGCAATGCGCGGCGGCCTGCAGCAACCCGTCGGCGACCGCCGCCTCGTCGCCGGCGCAGTCGGCGGCGAAACCGCCGGGAACCGTGCTCAGCGTGGCGGTCTCGCCCTGCGGCGCGATCCGGGCCATCAGCGCGGCCAGCGCGCAAGTGTAGTCCAGCCGCGCCGGGTCGCGCCAGTCGGGGCGATAGACCGCCTGCTTGACCGGGGCCCCGTGGAACGGGCCGTAGGGAAAGCCGTTGACGGTGGCGGCCTCATAGCCTTCCTCGGCCAGCAGCCGGATCAGCGCCGCCTGCGCCGGGGGCGCCGCCAGATCGCGCACCGCCTGCGCCGACAGCCGCAGCCCCACCGTGAACGGCGCGTCCGGCGACAGCGCCGCCTTCACCGCGCGCGTCGGGCCCAGCAGCGCGGCGCGCGCCTCGGCCCAGCTTTCGGCGGGGTGGATGTTCTGGCAATAGGTCAGCCGCCCGAGGCCGCCTGCAAGGCGCATCAGGCCGCTCCGTCCCGGGTCTCCAGCCAACCGAGCGCCGCGGCGACCAGACTGGCGTCGATCGCCGCGGTCTCGACCCCCTCGCCGACCGCGCGCAGCATGGTGACGCTCAGCCGGCCGCCCAGATGCTCGCGGAAATCCTCGACGCCCGCCAGCAGCGCAGGCCGCCCCGCCGCGTCGCGCGCCGCCATCTCGGGCCGCCACAGCCGAAAGCCCAGGCGGCGCAGCAGCGCGGCCACGCGGTCGTCGGTTCCCGCCGGGGCCAGCCCCGACAGCACTGAATAGCGCGTGTCGAGCGCAACGCCGATCGCCACCGCGTCGCCATGGCCGATCGCGCCGCCGGTGACCGACTCCAGCCGGTGCGCCGCCCAGTGGCCGAAATCGAGCGGGCGGGCCGAGCCGGTCTCGAAGGGATCGCCGCCATGGGCGATCTGATCGAGGTGGAGGTCGGCGCAGACGCGGATCATCCGCTCCTCCACCGCAGGCTCGAAGGCGCGCAGCGCGTCGGCGCTGGCCTCCAGCCAGTCAAAGAACGCGCGATCGCGGATCAGCGCCACCTTCACCGCCTCGGCGACGCCCGCGATGCGCGCCGCCGCAGGCAGGCTGTCCAGCATGTCGAAATCGTTCAGCACCGCCCAGGGCGGCGCGAAGGTTCCCATGTAGTTCTTGGCGCCGTTGAGGTTGACGGCGTTCTTGACGCCAACCCCGGCGTCGTTCTGCGCCAGCGTGGTGGTCGGGACCCGGATCAGACGCACCCCGCGATGCGCGGTCGCCGCCGCCAGACCCACCGCATCCAGAACTGCGCCGCCGCCGAGCGCGACGACATAGGAATGGCGGTCGATGCGCAGGCGGTGGATGGCGTCGAGGATCGCGCGCAGAGGTCCGAGTCCGGCCTTGGCCGCCTCGCCGCCCGGCGTCGGCACCGGCGGCGCGGCCAGCGTCATCGCTCCGGCATGGGCGGCGGCGTAGCCGGCGATCGCCTGCGCCAGGCCGGGCCGCGCCGCGAGCAGCCCGTCGTCGGCGAACACGGCGCAGCGCGCGGGCGTCTCGGCGCCGTTCAGCGCCAGCGTCTCGGCGAAAGTGGGATTGGCGGGGTCGAACAGCCCGCGCGTGAACGCCAGCGGATAGGCGAAGGACACCGTGAAGCGGCGCCAGCGCATGACGCCGCCCGTCCCTTCCGCTTCCGGCGCCGCGCTGTGATCCATGGTCGTCATTCCATCCGGAGGGCGCGCCGCGGGCGACGGCGCGCATGTTTGGTCGCAATGCGCGCGCGGCGCAAGCGCGGCGGCGGTCTGTCGCTCATGCCCGCGCCGCGCTCATGTCGGCGTCGCCGCGCAGGGCGCCGGCGACGCCAGCATGAGCGTGGGGCCGGGACCTTCCGCCGTCTGCGGCCAAGCCGCCAGCCGGGCGCGCCAGACGGCGAAGGTCACGCTGTGCCACAGCAGCCGGGGATAGCGCCGCGCCGTCTGCGTCATGTCCGCCATCGACAGGAACTCCGGCGGCGCAAACCGCTCGAAGACGTCGCGCAGCGGCCCCTCTTCGACAAGGCGCAGGATGGGCAGCGATCCGCCCAGCTTGCGCTGATTGCGGTGATAGTCCGGCGCGCAACGCGCCAGCGCGGTCTTCAGCACATGCTTCACCGCCAGCCCGCGCCGGTAGCGCAGCGCCTCCGGGATGCGCAGCGCCTCTGTCACCACCAGCGGGTCCGCGAAAGGCAGGCGCAGCGTCTTGCCGCGGCTGAGCGCGACCTGGGTCCAGACGCCGCCGGTGTCCGAGGACAGCCAGTTCACCATCTGGGTGGTCGCGATATGCCGCGCGGGCGTCGCCGGACCCGGCGGAATGCGAAAGCCCGCGCGCTCCGCCAGCGTCGCGCGGTCGCGCAGTGCGCCGGTCACCGCCTCCGCGCCGAAGGTCCGCGTCATGAAGGCGAGCAGGCCCGGCTGCCGCATCCCCAGACCAAAGCCCCGCGGCGCATCCAGCGGCGCGGCCATCATCTGAGCCATGCGCCGCACCGTCGCCAGCCGCCCGGCGTAGTGGCCGCGCAGCACATGCGACAGCCCGGCCAGCGCGGCGCGCCCCGCCGGTCCGCTAAGCGCCGCCGCCGCCGCAAGATCGGGGCCGTGCCCGAAGCCGAACAGCAGATCGGCCTCCGCCCCGCTGACGCAGACCGGGTGCGGCGTCTCCATGGCATGGTCGATCAGCAGGGTGACCGCATGGTGCGGCGGCGCGCCGATGCGGTCCACCACATCCGTCAGCCGGCCGGGGAACGCCTCTTCGGACAGGGTTCGCGTGTCGAAGCGGCGACCAAGCGCGGCGGCGGCGCTGTCGGCGTAGGCGACCTCCTCGGCGAACTCGGCGCTGTCGAGCATGCTGTGCGCGAGCGGCATGTCCGGCGCCAACGCCGCGAGCAGGGCGCTGTCCACCCCGCCGGAGAACAGAAGCGCCGCGTCCTCATGCGCGGACCGCCGCATCGCGGCGTGCAGCGCTTCGGCGACATGGGCGGCGTGGTCCTCGCCCCGCGCGCGCATCGCGCGCTGCGGCAGCCGCTGGCCGTCGCTTTCGCGCACGGCGCCGTCGGCGAGCGAAATCTCGACCACGCCGCCGCCGACGACGCGCAGGATATTGCGGCAATAGGTGCGCGGCGGCGTGACGGCGCGGAACATGAAGTGGTCGGTCACCGCGGCGGGGCAGGGGCCGCGCTCGGCGGCGGGCAGGGCGCGGATCACATGAGCGAAGCGGTCGGACACGATCACGCGGTCGGGCCGCACGGCGTAGAACAGATCGCGTCGCGCGCAGACGCCGCGCCTCAGACGCAGCGACGCGGGCGATCCGCCGCGCAATTCGACGCTGACGCCGTCGCAGACGTCGCCGCTGGCGCAGGGGGCGCCCGCATGGCGCGCGCACAGGCTCAGCGTCACACTCTCCGGCCTGTCCGCCCGCACGGCGTCGGCGCCGTAAAGGGCGATCTCGACCCCCTTCCCGCCGCAGAAGGAGAACGGACGCAAATGAAACGTCACCCGTCGTCTCCGCACAGACACTACGCGACCGATCCTGACCGGCCGGGGTTAATCACTCATGCCATTATTTCGCCTTAATTGGATCGCGTCGAGAGCAGATCCGGATCGAGACGCAGGATCAGGCCTTTTCCGTTCGAGCGTGGCAATGTGGCCATCCAGATGCGGCCGCCCGGGCCCACGGCGATGTCGATGGGGTCGGTGGAGCTGATCGCAGCCCCGGCGGGATCGGCGAGCTCGAAGTCCTCCGCGACGCCGCCATCTTCATCGACGACGATGGCGCGAATGGTGTCGCCGCGCGAATAGTTGGCGAACAGGATCGCGCCGTCCAGCGGCGACGGGCCGCGATAGACCGCCATGCCGGTCGGCGCCCAGTGGTTGCCGAGGCCATAGACCTGTTCGATATGAAAGCGCGGATCGGGCTGCAGGCCGACCGGATACACCGACAGTTCGAACGGATCCTCGCCCTCGGTCGGATTGCCGCCATAGGAAACATACTCGTCGCGCAGCGTGTTGGGATGACCGCCGTAATCGCCGCGGCGCAGGCGATGCAGCATGTCCTGCTGCCGCGGCGCCCGGGTCAGCCCCTCGTCGATCGGGGTGCGGGGGTCGTCCGGCGTCACGGCGCTGCCGCTGGAGCCGTTGACGGCGGTGTAGATCCAGCCGTTCGGATGCGCCACGAGATCGTAGGCGTTGCGCAGCCCGGTGGCGAACAGACGCACCGGCGCGTCCGGGGCGTAGGGATCATAGAAACTGTGGACCAGCGGCCCGCCGACGTCGGCGGTCGCGCGCACGGTCGCAACCCCCCGGGCGTCGAAGACCAGGTATTTTCCCGCCCAGGGCCCGTCGGGAATGCTGATCGGGTCTTCTTTCAGCGCTCCCCAGTGCTCGGGCAGGCTCCACGAGCGCAGCACCCGGGTATAGCCGATGCGGCGGCTGTATCCGTCGCCCGGCAGGGGTTCGGTCGTCACGTCGAAGCCGCCTTCGGGCGGCGTGCGGCGCGGGTCGATCTCCAGGATCGCTGCGTTCAGCAGGCGCTCCGGGCGCATGCACCAGCCGCCGTCGCGCTCACCCATGGAACTGTTCGAGCCTTGCGTGAGATACAGCATCACCGGCCCCGGCGCGCCGTTTTCGCCGGGCAGGGCCGCGAACGCCAGGCTGTTGGTCAGGTGGTCGGCGCAGGAGCGCGGCAGGCCGGTCACATAGGGAGTCGCCTTGACCGCGAAGGCCGCGCCGGGCGCGATCGCGAGGCGCGTCACGCGGCCGCTGAAATCGGGGATCTCGGGGTGTTTGCCGCTCAGCGGCACGGGATAATTGTCGGTCAGCCACAACTTGTCCGGCGACTCCGGGTCGAAGGCGAGGCCGAACAGCCCGCGCGGCCCTGCGTCGGTCTGAAACAGGGCGGGCTCCACCTTCTGGCGGCCGGTCAGCGCCCCGGTCTCAGGATCGATCCGCCAGCGCAGCAGCGCGCCGAAGATCGTGGCGGCGTAGAGCCGGTCGCCCTCCGGCGAGACGGCCAGCGCCGTCAGACCGTCCTCCTGCAGCGTCTCGCCGACCGTGAAGGCGCGCGAGACCTCCGCGCGCCCAGGCCCGGCGGCGGCCAGCAGCATCATCGCCGCCGCGACCGCGCCATGAAAAACACTCATCAAACCTGTCCATATCATCGGGAAACACAGAACTTGCGTGCAGCGCGCAGCCGCATGCGCTTTCATGCCGCCGCCTTCTGTTGCGCAGATTTAGCGACGAGACGATAAACGTCCATTAATCTTGCATCTACGACCGGTCGCGCGGCTTCGCTTTCAACCTTGGCGCGCGCCCGGCGGGCGACCGCCGCCCAGCGCTCGGGCGCGTCGAGAAGCTGGCTGACGCCGGCCGCAAGCGCCGCCGCGTCGCCCTCCGCCACCAGCACGCCGGTCTCGCCGTCCACGATCATCTCGGGCATGCCGCCGTGACGGGTGGCGACCACCGGCGCGCCGGTGGCCATCGCCTCCTTGACGGTGTTTGTCGCCGCGTCCTGATCGCCGTCGCTGGCGGTGACCGAGGCGGCGATGAAGATGTCGGCCTGCTGCAGCGCGGCCTGCACGAAATCGCTGGGGCGCGCGCCGAGCAGGCGGATACGATCCTGCAGGCCGAGCGCCGCGATCTGCGCGGCGAGCTCATGCTCCAGCCCGCCCGCGCCGATGATGTCGAGCGCCACGTCGCGGCCTTCGGCCACGAGGCGCGCGACCATGTCGATCGCGAAGCGGAACCCCTTTTTCTCCACCAGCCGCCCCACCGACAACAGGCGCACGCGGCGGCCTTCGGGCGGCGTCGGCGCGCGGAATGGAAACGAGTCGAGGTCGATGGCCGAGGGGATCACCACGATCTTGTCAGCCGGGCACCCGATGGTGATCGCCGCATCCCGGAAATGAACGCTGTTGGCGATCACGGCGTCAGCCGCCGCGAAGATTTCGCCGTAGGCGCTCACCCGCCCATCGCGGCGGGTGACGTCGGCGCCGCGCACATGCACCACAAACCCGCCCGTCACCGCCCCCGCCTCGCGCAGGCGGCGCACCCGGTCGGCGAGACTTGTGAACTGGCAATGCAGGATGTCATAGCGCGCGCCGCCGAGCGCGCCGCCCATCAGCAGCAGCCGCAGGCTCAGGGCGTCCCGGCTCCATGTCAGAAGCGGCGTGAGGCGCAGCGTTCTGCCCAGGCCGATCCGCCGGGCCAGCCGGATGAAGGCGCCCGGCGCCGCCGCCATGCGCGCGATGGCCGATGCCGGAATCGCGTCCACCCTGCGCCGCGAAAGCAGATCGTAGCGGCCGACGATGGGATGGAGGGCGCCGCCGCCGGAGGGGGCGGGCATCAGCGTCCTGATGTCGAGGTCGTGCCCTTTCTCCAGAACCGTTCGCGCCATATTGAGCACGAAGGTTTCCGAGATGATCGGAAACTCCCAGACAAAAAATGCGACACGCATAGTTGGTTCTTCTGCATGAAACAGCAGGCCGCAGCAAGGCTGCGACCTGCGCTATGACGGGTATGATAGCCGATATGTCTCACGCTGTCTTGAGCAACCTACAGCAGGGTGTCGCTCGCCGTGAGACTGATGGCGCTGAGATCGACGCCGCCGTTGTCGAAGGCGATGCGCAGCACCTGTTCGCCCGCCTCCAGCGCCACGATCTGCGCGGCGCTTTCGGTGAAGGCCTTGAACGAGAGGGTGCTTTCGACCGTGAAGGCGGCGGTCTCGTAGGCCGCGTCGCCGCGCAGGAAGCTCGCGGTCAGGCTGCGGCCGTTCTGGTTGGTTCCGGTCAGCAGGCTGAGGTCATAGAGCCCGGCCTGATCGACGAACAGCGTGTACTCCAGCCATTCCCCGGCCTCGGTATAGCCGACCGACTCAAGCGTGCGCGAGAACTCGACCGACGTGTCGGGGCGAAAGCCCGAGCTGTCGAGCCGCCCGGCGGAGGCGTCGTGATACGCCACGCCCTCGCCGCCCTGATCGAACAGGATCGCGTCCAGCGCCACTCCTTGCGCGTCCACCAGCCACGGCAGCCCGTCCGTCGTGAACGCGGTCTGCGCAGGCGGCGTCGGAATTTCGGACGGCAGGTCGAAGAAGTCCGCCACGCCGTCGCCGTCGGCGTCTGCGGTCAGCGCGGGGTTGACGCCGCCGATAGCGTAGGGCTTCACGTTGCGCACCAGAAACATGTGATCCTGATAGTCGAAGTTGCCGCCGCCGGCGTAATCCTGGATGCCGATGTAGGTCCCTTCGATCACGTCTCCCGCCGCGTCGCGCGCGACGAAGAAGCGGATCAGATGACCGCGGTCCGGCCTGACGAAACCCTCGAACGCGGGATCGATGCGATTGATCTCCGGGTCGCTCCACGCCGCGAAGGCGGGCCTGTCGTCCACGGCGACGTTGAACCCGAACGGCGTGTCGGAAAAGAACGCGCCCGAGGCGACGGCGCCGGTCGAACCCGGCCCCGTCGCCAGCCCCTCGGGCGACACCGTCTGCCCCTGCTGGTCGTCGCCGGCGTAGATCTCGGTGAGCGCGGCGCTGTCCAGCCCGTGGATGCTGAGCCGGGCGACGTCGTTCTGCCGCAGGAAAGCGGCCAGCTGCACCACTTCAACCGGCTTGGCCGCGTCCAGCGCTTCGAAATAGGGCGACAGCACTTCGTCGGGGCTTGCCTTGCGCACGAGGCCGGTGCCGACGGCGAGTTGGTCCTGCCCCATGTCGGTGGCGTAGCCGAACGCCCAGGCGATGTCGGCGACTTTCGCCTCCTGCTGCAGTTCGGACTGATTCTGCGACAGCCCGGCCAGCGGAATTTCAAGCCGCCCGCCGTCGATCGCGTTCGAGCCGATCACCAGCGCCGCCTCATAGCGCTCCGCGATCCGGTCGCGCGCCGGATCGGTCCCGCTGAATGTCACGGTCAGCTGCTGGCGGCCGTCGGCGGCGGTGGTCAGGCTGGCGGAGAACACATCGGCGTCGGGTCCGGTGACGGCGACGCCACTGATGTCGAGAACGCCCTCGCCGGCGTTCTCAAGGGTCAGCGTGATCTGGTCGCGCGTCACCTGTCCGCCAAGCGCGACGGTCGCGGCGGAGACGTTGGGGTTCTCGATGTTGCTGAACACGAGCCGCGAACCGGCCCCGCCCTCCGACAATCCGATCACGTTCAACACTGGTCCATACTCCGCAACCGTTACTCCCTGAACCAAAAGCATTACGTCATTATAATCGTGATTGCCATCAGGCGTATCGTAAATCAGCAGATATGTATGGTTAATCGCGTTCCCGTCAGCATCGCGCGCCGCGTAACTGCGGATCCACTGCCCTTGCTGAATGCGCTCTATATCTTCGACCGGCTTATATTGTCCGGTCGCCTCGTTCATCGCGGTGACGCCGCCATTGAAGGTGCGCCACTGCGAGCCGTCGGCGCCGCGCAGATAGGATCCCGGCGTGTTGAGGGTCGGGTCCGATGACGCTTCGCCGATGAAGAAGCCGAAGATGGCGTCGCCGGTCCAGGCGTCAGGGATGAACCCGGCGTCGAGAGACCGCGTCGCGGGCGCCTGGGCGCCGCCGCCCGTGGCGCGATCGGGCAGGATCATCTGGGTGTCCTCCGGCGCCACGCGCCAGAGCCGCTTCAGCGACCCGAGGTCGCCGAGGCCGTGAATGTCGATGTTCATCCCCGACAGCGGGCCGGCGAAGCCGCCGAGCTGGGTGACGGTGAAGCTGTCGTAGCCGTCGGCGATGCGCCAGTAGGGCGACAGAACCTCGGCGTCGTCGAAAACGGCGTAGCTGCCCTTGGTGTCCAGAACGCTGCGCCCGCCGTTGTTCTGCGTGCTGAGGCCTTCGATGCGGTTGGAGAAGCCGAACGCCTCCCACACCTCGTTGACGTTGGGCTCATAGCCGCCCTCGGAGACCGGCTGCCATGTTCCGGCGAGCATGACCGGCGGCGCCGTCCCGGCGCTGGTCTCGATCCGCACCTGTCCAGTGAAGACCGCCGACGCGCCGTTGACCGCGCCCGCGCTTCCCGACGGCGCCTGGAACTGGGCGCGGTCGAACAGCACCGTGACGTCGAGCGCGCCGCCCGCCGGAATCGTCCGCCCGGCCAGAGCAGGCCCGTCGATGACGAAGGGGCCGTCAAGGCCGGCGCCGAGGATGGTCACGGCCTCGGCGGAGGTGTTGGTCAGCCGGAAGGCGCCGCTTTCCTTCACATCGCGATCGACGCCGTCTCCGCGGGTTTCGGATGGATCGTCGATCCACGAAAAATGAAGGCGATCCGGCGCGAACGCCGCGTCAAGACTCTGCACGACAAGCGTCATCGCCAACGCACTCCATCTCTGGAACATTACAAACCAAAATCTTTAGTCAATATTTTTGCTTTTGCAACAATATAATCGAAAAACAGAGATTTTTTAAATAATTTGTCTAAACAATGGCGATGTTATGAACATATTGGCGATAATAAGGTGCTGTAGAAGGTAGGTTATTCAGCGTCGCACGATGGCGCTGATGCGCTTTTTGGGGAAAATGTGATGGTGTGAGAGGTGGGTTGTGAAAGGCTGCGGTCACCCCCGTGCGCAGGGCCGAGGCGTGGGATCGCCGCCGCGCCTGCGATTCCGAACGCGCGCGCCGCGGCGACGCCTGCGCCGTCCGTCTTATCTGGGCGGAACATGGGGCGGGCGCGCCCGCGCCCGCCTCAGCCGGAGGCGGTCTTGAGGCCCAGCCGCTCGCCCACCCCGGCGCGGGACTGGAGCGCCCGCCACCACGGCTCGTTTTCGAGATACCAGACCACCGTGCGGCGCAGCCCCTCCTCCAGCGTCACCGAGGGCCGCCAGCCGAGTTCCGCTGTGATCTTCGAGGCGTCGATCGCATAGCGGAAGTCATGCCCCGGCCGGTCGGTCACGAAGGCGATCAGCCGGTCGTGGGGCGCGCCCGCCGGGCGCAGGTCGTCGAGGATGGCGCAGATGGCGCGCACGATGTCGATGTTGCGCGCCTCGTTATTGCCGCCGATATTGTAGGTCTCGCCGACCCGGCCGCGCCGCAGCACGGTCAGCAGGGCGACGGCGTGATCCTCGACATAGAGCCAGTCGCGCACGTTCTCGCCCGCGCCATAGACCGGCAGCGGCTTGCCCGCCAGCGCGTTCAGGATCGTGACCGGGATCAGCTTTTCGGGAAAATGGAACGGCCCGTAGTTGTTGGAGCAGTTCGTCACCACCACCGGCAGGCCGTAGGTCTCGCCCCACGCCCGCACCAGATGATCCGAGGCGGCCTTGGAGGCGGAATAGGGCGAGTTCGGCGCGTAGGGCGTGGTCTCGGTGAACAGCCCGGTCGGGCCGAGCGTTCCATACACCTCGTCGGTGGAGATATGATGCAGGCGGAAGGCGTCGCGGCGCGGCTGCGGCAGGGCGCGCCAGTAGGCCCGCGCCGCCTCCAGCAGCACATAGGTTCCGGTGATGTTGGTCTCGATGAACGCCGCAGGCCCGTCGATCGAGCGGTCCACATGGCTCTCGGCGGCCAGGTGCATCACCGCGTCGGGCTGATGCGCGGCCAGGATGCGCGCCATGGCGCCGGCGTCGCAGATGTCGGCCTGCTCGAAGGCGTAGGCCGGGCTGTCGGCGACGCTGTCGAGATTGGCGAGGTTGGCCGCGTAGGTCAGCTTGTCCACGTTGACCACCGACAGACCGTCGGCGACGGCCCGACGCACCACCGCCGATCCGATGAACCCGGCGCCGCCGGTGACGAGTATCTTCATGCTCAGCCCTCGTATGCGAACGGCGTCTGGAAATCGCGAAACAGCGGCGCGGCGGCGTCCTTGGCCGACAGCACCGCCTTCGTCGGGTCGATCCCCCAGTCGATCGCCAGATCGGGATCGTCGAAGCGCACCGCGCCGTCGCTGGCGGCGGCGTAGAAGTTATCGACCTTGTACATCACGTCGGTGTCGGGTTCGAGCGTCGCGAACCCGTGGAGAAAGCCGCGCGGCACCCACAGCATGGCGCCGTTGCGCCAGGACAGCTCCTCTGCCACCCACTTGCCGAAGGTGGGCGAGCCGCGCCGCACGTCCACCGCCACGTCGAGAATGGCCCCGCGCAGCACCCGCACCAGCTTGCCCTGCGCATCCGGCGGGCGCTGGTAATGCAGGCCGCGCACCGTGCCCGCCTCGGCGGAGTGGGAGTGGTTGTCCTGCACGAAGGCGATGTCCAGCCCCGCCGCCGCCATGACGCGCGCGTTCCAGGTCTCGGTGAAGAACCCCCGCGCGTCACTGAAGCGGCGCGGCGTCAGTTTCTTCACCGCCGGAATGGCCGTCTCGACGATCTCCATGGCGTGCTCCGCTTCCTGTGTCCGGCGCGGGCATGGCGGGTCCCCGCCGCCGCAACGCTCTGGTTCCGACAATGAGCCGCGCGCCGCGACTCGGACCCTGTCTTGTCGCGCACCGCGATGTGGCCGGAAAGGCTCACGTCTTTTGCGCCGACAGGTCTGAACGATGTGTTGCCGCAGTGCGGCGGGCCCGTCCCCGAAGCACCCCCCGAAGCACCCCCCGAAGCAAGCGCCGAAGGCGCCTTCCGACGCCGCTCATTTCATTACTGAAACCAAATATTATCGCTGTCCCCGTTGCGTCCGCCGCCGCGGCGGTTAGAACGAAGGCATGAGTATTGTTTCAGAGATTCCGTGCGCTGTCGTGATTCTGGCCGCCGGCATGGGGTCGCGGATGCGCTCCGCCATCCCCAAGCCTCTCCACCCCGTCGCGGGTCTGCCGCTGCTGGGCCATGCGCTGCGCGCCGCCGGAGGGCTTGCGGCCGAGCGCGTCGTCGTCGTGACCGGCGCGGGCGCGGCGGGCCGAAAAGTGGCCGAGGCGGCGCGCGGGCTTCACCCCGGCGCGGCGATCGCCACCCAGGATCCGCCGCAAGGCACCGGCGACGCGGTGCGCCGCGCGCTGCCTGCGCTGGAGGGGTTTTCGGGCGATCTGGCGGTGCTCTACGCCGACACGCCGTTCATCCGCCCGCAGACGCTGGCGGCGATGCGCGCGGCGCGGCGCCACGGCGCGGCGGTGGTGGTGCTGGGTTTCGAGGCTGCGGCGCCGGGCGGCTACGGGCGGCTGATCCGCGACGCGGACGGCGGGCTGGCGCGCATCGTGGAGGCGGCGGACGCAACCGGGGCGGAGCGCGCCGCGACGCTGTGCAACGCCGGGATCATGATGTTCGATCCGGTCGCCGCCGCGCCGTGGCTGGCGGCGCTGACCGCCGACAACGCCAAGGGCGAATTCTACCTGACCGACCTCGTCGCCGCCGCGCGCGCCGCCGGGCGGCCCTGCGCGGTGGTGACCTGCGACGAGGCCGAGACGCTGGGCGTCAACGACCGCGCCGGGCTGGCGGCGGCGGAGGCCGCGTTTCAGGCGCGGGCGCGCGCGGCGGCGATGGCGCAGGGCGCCACGCTGATCGCGCCCGAGACGGTCTTCTTCGCCTGGGACACGACGCTCGGCCAGGATGTGACGGTCGGCCCGAACGTGGTGTTCGGCCCCGGCGTG
>Ga0100390_10003015_pt1 | contig 14851 bp, 10 predicted proteins | sample CryGeymeta201514_FD_81540 | JGI IMG/M metagenome (GOLD analysis project Ga0100390, IMG submission 81540) | Groundwater microbial communities from Crystal Geyser aquifers in Utah, USA - Crystal Geyser metaG 2015-14 | ecosystem: Environmental > Aquatic > Deep subsurface > Groundwater | place... | reverse complement strand
TGAATTTTTGACTTTATATTGACGGATTTTACCTATGGTTCAGTTTTAGTGGAGTTAAGGGACTTTGGAGCAATTCATGCGTCATTGTGGTTGGCTTGCGTCAGAGCAGTTTCGCACTGGTACCTTCGTTCCGTTTTCTGCCGTCTCTATTTACGTGTCATCACTTGCGAATCTTTTAACCTTATAATTTAATGTTTTCATTTCCTTCCAGTAAACTTATAAAAATGAAAATAGTGGTATATGCTACTTTACTATTAGAAGCTGGTAGAATAGCCCTCTCTCTTGCAAATGAACAGGTAGGTGAGCATGCCTCTCTCCGGCGAAATCGACGCCAAGCGTTGAAAGTAGAAGTCATTAATAATATTGATAGTAAGAGCGGTCATCGAAAGAAGCGTCTTGGATTTCACCTAAGCGAGGAAGCTGATCAGGACTGGGAGCGACTTCTTCTCGACAGCGAAGAAGACGAATGGACGCGCATTCTCCAAAATGAAGTGGGAAACTACATGTCAATACCAGTGTCAGGTGATGACGCTGACGAAAGTGATGGTTCGTCCAGTGCTGCTTATACTCTAGATGATGGCGATGAAGAGGAGACTACTCCAAGTGATGGCGGCGAGGACGAGGACGAAAACGAAGGCGGCGATGGAGATGCAGCAGGCGAAGACACTACACGTGATGGAGCACTCATTCCTGGCTTAATCAAGACCAACTTGCAGCCTCTCTTTGTAGTTAGTCCACTGAAAGAAGCTATCCCCGACGTATTTGACGCTAGTGTAATTGGTCCAAAGTATTACTCCCCTCTTCCGGAGCCAACGCGCCTGCGCAAGGTTGCAGTGTTTGAGGGCAAAGACGAATATGGGCGGCTGATGCCCCTGCAGGGTACGGCTGAACCAGCGACCGACTACAAAGGTGATCCTATTTTCTGGCCGGGTACGGAAGCACATAGAAAAACTGGTCTTGCTGGAAAGCAGATGGAAGGAACCATGGCCTGGCACGAGCCTACCACCGAAAATCCTCAAAATGGAACTGCCGAAGAGTGGGAAGTATGGAACTTGTCAGGAGATGCCCACCCGTTTCACCTGCACCTCGTTCGATTCGAGATTCTGGGCAGAGAAGAGATAAAGTGGGACAGTGCCCTTATGCAGGGTGATGACCAGAAAACCGTCTTGAGCGATCCAAGCGACGCCGTCGGGGACGGTACTTACTTGATTGAGCAGCCAATTGTGCAACACGATGGTGCTCTTGGATCGGGCTTTAGAGTGGGCAATCCCACGAAGGGAGATCCAGTTGCAACACCCGAATTTCATTACGAGGACGGCCCAAACGACATGGTAACCGCTTTACCCGGGCAAGTGACGCGCTTCAAAACCTACTTTGACAAACCTGGAAGATTTGTGTGGCACTGCCACATTCTGGCCCACGAGGACCACGAAATGATGCGGGTGTTACAAGTGAGCGAGTAGTAGTGATATCCAGTGTTGCTAACAGTTTGCTACCTAGCAGGCTTCTTTGCACGCTTGTTTGTCTCCCGATGGTGAATCCTTTTTTCTGGCTTTCAAAAAGCAACGTTGAAATAAATGCGTACTTGCTATTGAGGAACCATCTTTCAGTTTTGCGCTGATTATCAAAGCATCAAAACGCATTTCACTATGGTCGCAAGCTAATTGCGCTTAGAGTACGTTTCTACTTTTCACACCTTTTCAGGGCTGGGCCTAAACCTTTCGCGGTTTATTTCCTGAATTTGTGCCTCAATGTGCTCGGCATCTTCCGAATTTTTGCATTGATGAATCACCGTAAAGTGGTGTAATCTGAATTTTCCCTTTACATATTCGACCTAGTGCAGGAGGTTGGCAAATGCACTTTTGATGCCTCTACGATTCATGATCCATGTCACTGTAGGCAGGATCACAGGACAATTTCCAAAGCGAGATTGGATCACGTCCATCCGAGTCATCTTTTAGCATTTTCTTAACCGTTTTGAACAACTGCTACTGATATTCTATCATGAGAGTGCATCGTTTTGACTTGACGATAAAGTGAAGATATTTCAGAAGAAAGAAAAAAAACAGCTTTGCATTCAGCAAACAAATCCAGCTCTGTGCATCTCTCGCACAAGCAGCAGTCTTGGAGATCTCTGGCAATTCCTGGTCTTGGCAGAGATTACGGAAGAAAAAAGCTTAACCCTACGTTGTTGTTGCACTTCTAGTACTTGGTAGTGCCAGTATTTCTTAAGTAAGTATCTTCCATCTTCTTTACTTGTACGAGTACTTAATACCACTCAAAAAAGTGGTAGTAGTCTAGTAGTATTAATTATTAATGCACAGAATAATATATATTCAAAATCTGCTGTGTTGCTTGTCCTTTGCAGTGCTTTACAAGCATCTTGAACTAGTATCGAATGCTTAGTAAATTATATATTGAAAAGATACGTCATTCAGTGTAAACATCAGTCAGACCCCCCAGAGCCACAAAAAAAAAATCTAAAATTCATCACCAAGCATCATTGTTTGACACGATGTGTTCTCATCCCAATTATCACCAACCTCCAAAGAGTTTCATATAGCACCATTAACAAGCTCAAGTCACACCGCTTCTTCGTTTCTTATTTAAGTAATATGTACTTGAAAAGCCGCGGGACTTGTCGATTTAACAGAGCTGTAAATTTCGATGAATTGACACAAGACTTCGGATCCTTGTTTTGCTCTTGCAAGCCCATACGAACCACAGGACAAAAACGAATACTGCTGCTACCATATGATCGATAATCAATCTGTGCTACCATACCATCTACAGTACTACTACCAGGTACTACTCGAGATGGGATAAGCAGCTGTCAAGGCGACACGCTTCCATAAAAATGTCTGAGAACTCTATTCAATATTTTTATTTTTTCGTTCAAGAGTTGACGAACACTGTAGATCTATTCGTACTGGTACCACTAACAAAAAAACACGGATGCTCGCGTACTAGCAACTTGCTGTATTTCCACACGATGATGATGGCTGCATATCAAAACGACGTTGCTACAAACGATAAGAATAATCCTGCTCAACATCAGCAGGATAACAACAACAACAACAACAATAGCAGTAAAGGCGAATCTCCATCTGAAGACAATCATTATCTCTCATCCGAAGCATACTCAGCTCGTGCTACCATTGATGGGTACGTAGAAACTGGTAGCCAAGACACATCAGCCTCACATTATGCGAACCCCCCTCCATTCTTACCGAAAACTTGCCAAGAGAACCCCACTACTACTACTGATCAGGCACCACGATCTAAATATACTAAATATACTACCTCCTTCACTACTAGGAAGAGCCAAGATAGTCAACCGCAAATCACATCAGAAGGAGTGTACATTAATCGAGCGAAGCGTGCAAAGAGCTCAGAACAAGCACCTACTAGGCTAATAGTAGAGAATAAGAGCATTGCACCATCCTTCTTGGCACCTGAATCTACCACAGAACGACTAAGACCGGTGGGCCTATACGCCCAACCGGCATCTGCGATGGAAGCTGCGCGACGCGAATTGCGCATGTCGCACATCAAATCGGCAGCACGGGCCATTGATGAAGATGATGATGATGATGATGGTGTTGTTGTGAGCGGCGACGCTGGAAATAGCAGTGACAGCGGTCCTTCTTCGACTCCTGCTACCAATCATGGCATCACCAGACCCACAGAACCTCTAGAGGAAAAGGAGGAGAAGGAGCAGGAAACCACAATGCCAGCTCTCCAAATTGCCCAGCAAATGTCAATCAACCCAGCGGTACACTCGTCCAACAATCATGAACGGCAGAAACAAGGGGCATCATTTCAGAATAGCAATGAAAGTAGAGTGCAGTCGCAAGAAGCAGGAGGGGCAAGGGTCCACAATACAAGACGGACCCCTGCAGGGACTCCTGTCAGTCCTGTCGTAATAGGGACACCAGCGTCCAATCCTACTACCAATCGTAGTGGAGTACAACCTGTTTCAACGTCCTTGCAACCCCACGGTAGCCCTGGTTCGTCGCCGTGTCGTAAGCATCATGAACAGCATCATGCCGCCGCCGCTGCCGCCGCCGCGGGGACTCGTGGGATTCCTCACGTCTATCATGATTACGCCAGCGTTCTCGATACCACCGGCTACGTTCGCAAAAAGACGGGAGGTGTGACACAACCTTTTCCTGAAAAGTTACACGAGCTGCTCGAAGCGGAAACGGCGCCGGATTTTTGTGACAATATCAATGCCATAGTGGGATGGTTGCCACACGGGCGGGCCTTTTTGGTACGAAAACCACGAGAATTTACGCGAGATATCATGCCAAAGTAAGTAGTACTAGCCACCTACATCGCGGCGTGGCATGGATTGTATTCATCGATGCCTCGTGCGAGCGAGTCAGCTAACACACACACACACACAATGATTTGCGAATTTTTGCATTGCAATTTTACCCACAGATATTTTCGACAAACCAAGTTAACATCCTTTCAGCGGCAGCTTAATCTGTATGGATTCCGGCGTTTGACACAATCGACGGATGCAGGTGCCTACTACCACGAACTCTTTCTTCGTGGACGACCGCAACTCTGTTTACGAATGGTACGACAAAAAGTCAAGGGAACGGGACACAAGCAGCCCGCGGATGCTCAAACTGAACCCAACTTTTATGCGCTTCCTCCCGTGACGCCGGAGGGGTTTGGCGGTGTGAGTGGTGGTGCCAAAAGTACAGCAATAACGAGTCCATCTGCTGGATCCATGGCGTCACCTTCAATACCTCCCACGATCGCAACAGCATCACCACGTCTTGATTCTGCTGCTCCGCTTCGATCGGCGACAGTGGCAAGAACAAGGGAAAGCCAAGGACAAATATATGAAGAATCTCCAAGAACGCAAGCAAAAGGTTTGCACGAGGCTGCCTTTTTGCTCAAGGGTATGTCTGCCAGTTTGGGGCCTCCGACAATGCCGATGCCGACCGCACTTGGTGCATCTCCTGCTGTTCCCCCAGCGCCGGCAAACAAAGGCGGCGGGAGTCGTGGCGCCAGTGGCTTCTCCCTCCAATATCGACACGACAATGACTATCAGCAACAGTCGCCGCGACAACAACAGCAAAGGTCGTATCCACGAGAAACTCCTGCTTCGTTTTCTACAAGTCCTCCTCAAGGATCATCTTATTCAAGTCTGCTGTGGGGTGGAGACGTTGTTGATGGGTCTTCGGCATCTGGGCCGTCTGCTATTTCTGCTCCCTTTTCTGTTCCAAAGGCTGCTCCCGCACCGGCCTCCTTTTTGTGGCCTCAAGCAGCGCCGGCAAAGACTACTCCGAGTGGTGGGCGTGACAAAAAGACTAAGGAAGAAAAAGAAGAATCTAATTGAATGCATCACAACGAAGCCTTCTAGCTAGAGCTAGAGGCATTTCGTAGTAGTTGGAAGGGACTTGTCGACGCTCCGGGGAGAGTTTTGCAAGTGTCTACTGCGACGCCGTCTCTTCTGCCAGAAACAACAAAAAAAATAACCATTTTAAAGATTACACCTCTTCAGTCCTGCAGTTCTTATAGCAACTTGAAGCCTGTAGATATTTCAAGACGCAGATCACAGCGCCTTGAACACATGAGCTGGGTTCGTTACGCTTACCGTCAAACTTCAAACCGCCGGTCGCTCGAAGCACTAGATGAGCCTCCACCAACGCCGGAGCAACTCTCAATGTCAACGTCATCAATGTTCTCATATTGCTGTGTAGAAAGACCTCTAAGCGAGCCATGGTGCTGCTGAGCCCATGCTTTCATTCGCCAAGACGAAAATTCGGAAGGAAGATTCGGCATGGCAGCATTTTGATCATCTCGGTCTTCACGTCCGTAGTTGCAAGCAGGTGAAGCTGGCTGTGGATTTTGGTAGAGGCGTGTCTGCATTTTCTCTCGGCTGGGTGCACCTGGTTTCGGCGCCGATGTCCAAACATCCTGGGAATCCTCAATTTTGGTTTTAATTCCCAGAACATTATCTTCTATTGAATTTTCGTTTTCTTCGCTCTTGCTTTCGTCACATGCACTGCTCGTTGGAAATGGTGGGAGCATTGGAGTTGATGACTGGATCGAATCATCATTGGTAGCAACGGTGCAGTGATCCATCTGATCAAGCACTGAGTTTGTTGCGCGGACTTTTTGGTTCGATGACTGGATTGGCTGTTCCCATTGGTCAGGGCAGCACAAGTGCGAGTCCAACCAAGGATTCATGATGTGAGTTACCCAAGCCTGCGGATCGCTCCCAAGAGGTGGCTTGGGGACAGCACCAGGATCGTTTTCCTCCAGTCCTGTATCAACAAGTAGATCCGGAAGAATAGGTGGCAGCAAAGGCGGTGGCGAGGGTATCTTTTGTGCAATACTGGGACCTTCCACAATAATCTTGACCTTTCTACTATTATAAGGAGTGCGCTTTGGTTCTTTTGCCTGTACATTTTCAAAGCTCTTCCTGTGCCCTTTGGATTTGGTGATTAAACCAGTAGCCGTATTTCCCGGGAGACTAAAGCGAACCTTCTGTCCATTATTCGAGGTTGCGGGCTAATTGGGAAATGTAAGGTCAACAACTTTTTTGACGAGCGAAACAGGGCTAAACTTTCTATAATGCACGTACCGTTTCATTATTGCGAAGAATCGAAGTCACGTGAAGGGTGCTGCGACGTTCAGGTGGAACGTGTGTGCTTGTATCTGTGCCAACATTATGGCGTTCGTCAAAAGCATCATTTTTACTACTCGTGCAGAAATCATGCCAAAGGTATTTTCGCCAGATGCATCCACCCAATATACACAATGTGAACGCGATGACCGCCAAGCAAATAGCAACAATGGTCAACGTCTGGTTACTTTCCTTGCTCTGAAACTCATTTGTATCGACTTCGGCAAATGTATCGGTAGCGTTAGTGATGTTACCGCTGTTGCTCGTAGAACCAGTGTCCGCTGCTTCCTCTTCTCCATTTCCTTCTTCGCCTCCCCCTTGTCCTCCATCATTAGAAGGAGCTTCATCATTGTTATCGCGAACTCTTCCACTAGAATCACTAGGATGCCTTGCTAGAATGACGCGCAGAGGCGCTCGAGTTGGCGGGAGTGTTGGTGCTGTACTGGCTTGTATTGCTTGACGCTGAAAGCTCTTTTCGTCGAAAGTCAACGGCACTCCGCCCGATCCAACAACTATTCCAAGCACCAGCACGACAAATACGGTCAGAGTAAATCGAGAGAAACATTTCATGATAAAGTCACAAGAGTTCGAAGCTTGCTGCTATTCTTGTTGTTCCCCGAGTTTTGTGGAGGTAGATACTGGTAGGAATGAAATGAAATGAAATGAATCGAAATGATTGTGAGCATCCGCAACCACCTCGAACGTTGGCAAGGAGCTCGAAAGCGAAGTGTCGTGCAAAATGAACAACTGAGCTACTGTACATCATTGTGGATTGATGGGCGTGTGTACTCCCATTCTACTACATAAGTAAGCTAAGACGTTGCACACACGCGACAAAGCGCTTACTCGCGTTGGAGTTACCACGACGAACAAGTGACTCTCGCGTTGCCTTTGACCTTTCTGCACGCTGACCTCAGGAGCATTAGGGTTAGAATTCGTCCACTTAATAGGAGAAAAAAAGAGAATAACGATCTTGCTTATTTTTAGACAGCGATTCGACTGTGATGTCCTTCATCCATTTTCCAATCTCTTGTAGACGGCAAATTTTTATGACCAACGGCTTTTCTTTTGCGGCTGGTCAGCTGGTGGTCCGTAATAGCTAGTCCCTTTTGATGAAGGATGACTTGTCGATACAATGTTAGAATGTGAGTGCTCCTTGCTCCATCGATCTTGCTTGTGAGACGGGCTGCCACCACGGTGGTGTCTACTCAACGCGGCTAATTGCCGTAGCTCTTCCGAAACAAGCCTGTTTTCTCGCTCCATGGCACCTAGCAACACCTGTCCTATATCCGCATCTTTGGGTGTTCGGAGCAGTGTGTAGGCCGCGCCTTCGTTGGGTTGCTGTTGTTCCTGCTCTTGTCCATCGCTACATTTGCTGGCTGACAACCGCCCTGCTCGCCCCACACGATGAACATGAACGTCTAAACTCTTGGGCGGATCGTAGTTCACGACGGTTGTGACTTGTGGAATATCGAGCCCCCTCGAGGCAACATCCGTCGCTATCAGAATGACTCGTTGTTGCTTGACAAATTTTCGTAATGCCGCATTGCGGTCTGATTGATGCTTGTCACCATGCAAAGTAACGCAAGTTATGTCCTCGGGCAACAGCAGATCTTGAGCCAACTGTTCACACCCGTCCTTGGTGGCACAAAATACCAGAGTACGACCAACCTGGCACAAGACGGGAATCATTTGCTGGAGCCACGAGAGTTTGGCCTTGGCTGATGGCACGACCATGACATGCTGCTGGACATGCAAAGAAGCCTGGCCCGTCCTCCCAATGGCAATACGCACATAATCACTCTGGGCATTGCGGCCGCCAATGCCACGATTGTTTTCACCGGTATCCCCCACTAGCCATTGTTGCGCTACGCGTTCGATCCGATGAGACATGGTCGCGCTCAACATGAGGGTCTGTCGGTTCGGCCGAATGTTCTGCAGAATTTGAGTAACTTGATTTGAAAATCCCATGTGGAGCAACCTATCACTTTCGTCTAATACGACCATCGTGGTACGTTCCAGACTGAGGCCATGCAACTTTTTCTTGAAACTCGTGGCGGCAGCGGCCGCGGCGGCGGTTGCTTCCTGCTGTTGCTTGGTTGCCAGAACATCCAACAATCGCCCAGGTGTAGCCACTACAATTTCGACGCCACCCTTTTGGCGCAAATGCTGTGTGAGTGGGTACTTTCCCATCCCCCCAATAATTGTCAGGGACGTTCCACCTAATGGGATTAGCATGGTTTGCACATGCTTTTGTACTTGTTGTGCCAACTCGCGTGTCGGTACGAGGATAAGTCCAATAGGTCCCGTTTCGTGTGATTCTAGGTGGCGTTGGGCGCAAACATGAACGACCATGGGCCAGACATACGCCAGGGTTTTCCCAGAGCCTGTGGGAGCCGTTATCAAGGCATCTCTTCCATTGAGGGCGACCGGCAAGGTCTGAGCTTGAACGGGCGTCGGGCGTTGGTAGCCCAAAGATTGGATGCGATGGAAAAGTGATTCATCCAAAATTTCTTTGATATCTGCAAACTCATAAATCGGTGACAACATGCAGCCATTGGATCCTTGAAGTGTAATATGGCGTTCTTGCCTCCAAGCACGGTCCTTCTCGGCGGATGAAGTAGCAATGGTAGGTGGATTCCAGAACACCTTTTCGAAGGCTTCATACTGCATTTGCTGATGATCAATTTGATTTAAATGAATGTCCATTCGTTTAGATCGCTTGTTGCTAAGATCTTCATCGCTGTCGTCGTCGCGGGGTTGTCCACTGCTAGCACTACTCCCTGCTTTGACAAAGGTTTTTTGGAGCTCCCGTTTCGCTGCGGTCGATCTTTTGACCAATCCGGATGGATCTAATTCGCTATCAGATTCATCTTGGTGAGAAATATTCGTGTGGTCGACTTCCTGCCAGTGACTCGTAGCTTCATCTTCATTGTCCAAATCCAATCGACATGCCTTGTCCTGTGTACTATTAGAAGATTTAGTCGAGATATCGCCGTGGTCTTTTCTAGAAAGTTCAGGTTTGTTAAGCGAGTTCATATAGGCATCTAGCGGATCTTCTTCATCTTCCTCCTCTTTCTGGTGTTGGTTTTGGGAATTGGTAGCCGCTGCACTTTGAGCATCGTTGGTGACATCGTCATAACCTCGGCCATCCAGCGATAGAAGCAAAGGTTTCTTCTTGGCCGAAATATCTTCCTCGTCGCTACTGTCTCCGTCAAACCATCCCATTGCTCTAGCTAAATAGATTTTACCGGAACCAGCGAGATCAGTGCTTGTCCTCAACAAATCGTTGCTCAACCTAAAGTTTCGAGTTTCGAGAGATGAGGAATTGTTTGCGATTGGATGTGATTATGAGAGAGATAAAGAAGTTTAGCAGCGTACCTGGTAATCTTTTATTTATAGGGTTCAGGATAGATGACACTGAATCAAACATTGGGTTAGGGATAGATGAGATAACAATGAATAACCAACCTCAATTACAAGCGCGGCAATCGTCAACACCGAATCGCCTGGAAAAGCTCACAAGTACTAGACTAATAATAAGAGCGTCCAGTAACAATTTCTAGCTACTAGTATTGAGTATTCGTACTCTACAAGCTAGTAGCTACTTGTAGTAATAAGCATAAAAGCCTCAGCGAATTTGAATGGTTACTTTCTATTGCATTTTCAACACTTTATAATAGCTCAAGAGATTGCAAGATTTAAGAGTTGTCCATTTTTTGCTTGAGCTCAAGACGACAGCGTGCGGAAACAGTAGCAAGCAGCAGCCGATCTTCCGACGAGACGCGTGTATTCAAAACGTATCTCAAGGTCTTTCTTTGTTTCTGCTGGTTCCGCTTTGTTTCTTCTTCCTGCAACGACCGATTATCCTGCAAGGGTAGCAACATATTTTTTCGTAGAACCATAGTTTCAAAATGCACGCAATGCAACGAAACGGGGGTACACAACTCTCTATTTGCAAACATTAAATGTTGAGTAATTGGTGGTACAACGGTGAGTGCAGTCTGAATTAATCAGAGAGACGAAAACGGCACTTACTGTTGTTCCCTACTACAACGTTTTCCATTGTTCCTATGCAGCGGTGTAGACTTTCCTGATAGGAACTAGTCAAGTGATCAGAAAACATGCGGTCGCTGATTTCGAAAGAGCGTAAAAAGAGATGACAAGGCGTTATGTACGCTTTCCTAATGGATACTTCTGCATTTTGACCTTTCCCAGGCAGTTCATCTACAGTGGCGTAAAAGGCAATGATCTTGCCGGGAACATACAAATGATCTGTGTGTGCAACTTCGACTGCTTTCTGAGCTTCATGTAATAAATTGACCAATTCGCTGAAGGAATCATCTGTCATCTTTTCTGCATAGTATCCATCATGTGAGAATTCCTTAGCCATCTTCCAGTAATTGTTTAGTCCTTCTCGCTTAAGAATCTTGTGATCTATTTTTTCTAACAATCTTATGAGAATTTCCACATTGGCAATGGACATGCGGGTGACGCAATCATCGCGATTGACAATAGACGTCACAAAGTCTTTAGATCGTTGTGCTGATTGAATGTCCAACACAGGAGGCGTCGCAAAACAGTAGGCATGCAGTCGATCTGAATCTTTCTGTAACTCGACATATTTCGACCTTAAAAGAACGGCCAGGACACTCGCCGCCCCTGCCCCCAGACTGTGTCCTGCAAGTCGCACTTTATATCCTTTTTTCACGTACGGATCCAAAAGGGGTTGTATGTCTTCTAGCAACTTGATGCTAGTTGCTAAGATTCCTTCATGGCAAGCAATTTCTGCTACGTCCCCTTCGACGGTGTTGTCACTCTGTTCGCTGCGCACACTCGCATTGTCCTTCAGCACACTATTGTTGTTCGCATCAGCAGCCGCCATGCTTTCACCACCACCACCAATGTTCTTGTCACTACTGCTACTTTTTGTAAATGGCGAATAGGGACTACAACGATGGGTCATTGACACGGCAAGAGAATCTGTAATCATCTCAACAACAGAAGAGGTACCTTTAATTCCAATCAGAATCGTCTCGTTCGCTTTGGCCACAAAATATCCTGCAGAGCCAGTTTCTATATTCGTTTGATGCCTTTTACGCAATGATTCATCGAGTTTTTTACTGGAGTTGGCTTTGGCGGCCGCAGCAGCTGCGGCTTCCATACGCTTTTTCAATGCCAAATCTTCTGCCAGGATCGTAATATTTCCCGTGGAACCAGAAATCACGGAAAGTACTTCATCCAATTCCACACCTGTTACTTCAAATTCGTTAATAGAATGAAGCCTCATACCTTCCTTGACATCCGTTTTAGCAAACAATCCTTCCGGTTCAATATTGCTGATAAATATATTTTTTGCAGAGTCGGTTCCTTTCTTGAGGCGAAGGCCAACTTTGGTTTCTTTGTCGGGCTTGGTAACAGTAGCTGCTACCATTGTAACAGGTCCAGCCAAGATTGTCATTTCTCCTTGCCCCATGCGTAGCATAGCAAAGGTATCATCCCGATTCCGACAGGCAATTCCATTGATTTCCAACATTCGCATGCCAGACTCGAAACTGGTATTGGCACAGAGACCATCAGGATCTAACTTGGAAATAATGGGGACCCTAATGGCTGGTTGTTTTCCATTATTTTTAATCACTTTTTCTCCAATAGTCACACCAATAATTGATTGTGCTTCTGGCTTGGTGAAAACCCCTTTGACTAGTTTCAAATCTGACATTGTAGCGTGATTTTTTTAATGTATTAGTAGTCTAGCAGGAGGGAAATGTTAGTTGTAATAGGGGCGGGTAGGGTAAGGTGCTACGAAGATTTCTTTTCTCCATGCGAATTCAAATAAAAAATGACGAACCGGTGTATGAGTAATGAGTAGACTAGTCTAGTAGTAGCAGTAGCAGTACACAGTATACCGTATTTTTAGTTTTTCTTCATCGATATCATGCATCAGAGAAAGAAAACTGCTGAGGCGTCTCGTCAGTCTTGCACTGGAATTAATAATTCTAACCTTAGTCGTCTATAAATGTCGCAATCCTCCTGTTAAACCAGCTAGTTCGTCTCTAGTAGTAGTCTAGTAGTAGTAGCTAGACGTGACATTTTTTTTAAATACTTGCGTACTCTACTCAATATTCAAATACCAGGTACTCTGTTGACTGCTTCATTCAACTGTCAAGCGTCAAGCCACGCAGGCCAGCAGGAGCATAGTCGGGTCCCTTCTTTGGCTGATCTCGTGGTACCTGCTGAGACTTGGTGAAGAGAGCATCATTGTCATGACCTCCCGAGAACACAGGCTTTGTCGTTCTTTGATAGCCAGAGATCGCGCAATTCTCTTTTGAATGATTGTGTTTCCTATTTTAGTAGGTGCGGCGCGCCTGTTCCCTATCTCGAAAAGATACACACAGTTTCCAATTTCCTTTTCTCCGCGCTTTTTCCAATGAATTTGTTGTGCACAGCGTCAAACTTTAACTGCAACATGCCAGGCTATCGAAGCACAACAGCAGCAATTTTCACTCTAAAGGACCTGTTGGTCGAACGAGTCAACTTCTTTAAAAAGCATGTCTCATATGCTAAAAAACAAACTATTTGGACTAGCCTATCGGCGGAGAGTACCCTCTCTGATGTTTCTGGAAAGCAAATTTAACTGTAGTTTGTTTGTAATGATCCTACCGTGTCATGGTGTTGGTCAACTACAGGATATCAATCCCGAACTAATGGACCATGGGTGCCGAGGCACCATGCTAAAATAAGAGATATCCATACTATCCTTGGTTGTGAAGGAATCCCTCTTGGACTGCCCCCAACAACCCTACACCAACGCTGTTATAAGCGTCATCGTGGTCTTGTCTGTTCCAGCATAACAAGCCTCATCGTTCGCAGCTAAACAATATGTTGCTACCATTGTAGAGCACGTTTCTGTAATGGAATTCTATTTATTCTTATGCAGTTTTGTATGCTTAAATTGGATGTATTCCTCTACCAAGCAAAATCGGCAAAGGATTGAGCTTCCAGTGGCGGTAGCGAGTGCAGGGTCGGTTCCTCCAGTATGGGAACAGGTTCGAAGGGGTCGTCTGACAGGCAAACTAAGTTTGCGTCCATAATCTGCAAGGCTCGTCCAATAATATCTGACGCTATCTTCCTGCTTTCGGCCTTCGTGGCATGGGATGCCACGGAAGAAGATGGCATGGGGAGTGGCTCCGGAGTGACAGCCCAAGAATTCTGCAGTCTGATATCTGTTAAGGGAAGAGGTGTACTTTCAGGTGGGCAGCCAAACTCCTTTGTTTTCTCTGCGCATCTTCTGTGCTGTTTGGAGAACTTGCTCGACTTGTAAGAAGGGCTCAGAAAGTCTCGAAAGATTTGAGCAATGGTGGCTCGAACACCAGCATCCGAGACTATCATCCAACGATCGCTATCTGTGTCCTTTTTAACGAAGCCACCACAGCAACTCTCGGCTTTCATTTGCTGCCATATATCCGAAATAATGATAGACTTAATTGCCTTATCTCCCGAGCCCGAGTACTCCGTGAGCCGATTTTGTACCAAGGCCCTCACTTTCAAATTGCCAGAGTGCTGCTGAATCTTGCGACCGCGACCGACAATGAAGTCATGCTCCGAGGGCACAAAATCTGAAGGACAGGCTTTGTTTGTGCAGGTTTTAAAGGACATTGCTTCAATTTTATATTGTTTTTTATTTACAGTGAGACTTATCAGGATTCAGGATTGTGAGCAAAGGAAGAAAGAAAAAAATTGTTTGTGCGTGTAGCGGTGTCAATTTTACTAGACTACCTGGTACTACCGTACCTAGTACTAGTACATGGTTTGTTGCAATTAGACTAGTCTACTGTAAGCCGTCAACGTAACCAGTAAAACCAGGTACTGGTACCAGGTACCATATGGTACAATTACACCGTCCCACTTCACTTCGTAAGAACTGGCAATTGACTTAATAGACACATTGCACCAGGGTACAAGTCCGGTACTAGTACTGCCTTCCCCAGTCAAGTGTAGGCATTGCCGAATTAAAAGAACATCCTCTCATTCGGAACAGTCGTGCAAATTGTTGTAGAATACGAGTACTCCTAGTTAAAAATTTAGATGGAGTTTGGGAAGAAGTTACTGGCACCAGGTACAACTAGTAGAGGTACTGGTACTACTACTACTTCTACTACTACTTCTACTACTACTTCTACTACTACTTCTACTACT
>Ga0100390_10003003_pt1 | contig 14879 bp, 13 predicted proteins | sample CryGeymeta201514_FD_81540 | JGI IMG/M metagenome (GOLD analysis project Ga0100390, IMG submission 81540) | Groundwater microbial communities from Crystal Geyser aquifers in Utah, USA - Crystal Geyser metaG 2015-14 | ecosystem: Environmental > Aquatic > Deep subsurface > Groundwater | place... | reverse complement strand
CCCCCCGGAGTTTACCCCGCAAGGCGGGGAGGCAGAGAGATTTTTAGGAAAATATATTGATTATTGCATTATTCCACCACCAATTCCACCACCACCAGGTTGCCCAGCAGCTCATCCGATTATCCGGAAGATAGCGCTTACGATGATCCAAGACAGACCGATGATAGCAAGACCTACGGCAGCTTGTTGAAGGATCTTGAATCATTTCTTATACTTAGTTTCATCACCGGCAGCCGTCACCATATTGAATCCGCCTCGAAGCAAAACAACTAAAGCTATCAAAGATAAAAGCCCCAATACCCAGTTAATGAAAATTTTTATAACCTTTATGATCCCACCTCATGTCCCTCATGCTAAAGAACCTGCACCTGCAACACCTACATCTGTGGTATCAGTAACTGTTCCAAATCATTGTGCGTGAGTCATTCCATAGAAGAAACCAACACCAAGAGCGATAACTGCTACGTAAGATAAAATTTTTGTAAATTTTTTCATCTTTTTTATAAAATAACAAATAAAAATAAATATCAATTACCCTTTATATCTTCATTTGTCCACCTTGAGAAAGGTGGAGGACGAAGGCAGGGGGATTTGTTACCAACAACTATAAAAAAAAACATTGCTATTTCAATATGTTTATACGCTTTGTCTCCACATCAGAAAAATCTTAATTACTCACAAGACAAGGAGATGAAATATGTAGATGAGAAGTGCATTCTTGGAGATAAACAGCACACCGGCATCAATTTTTTTTCCTAGAGGTAAAAAATGATTCCCTTGTCAAAGAACGAAAAATATGCACAATAGTATTATAAAAAAACCACCAAGAATAGTTAATTGAAGAGAAGAGAATCCAAATATTGTTTGCGTAAACCCAAACAAACAAGCGAATATCAAAACCCCATAAGTCAAAAGCATGCACCGCAACGGCAGTGGTCATAAAGTCCATAAAGTCCAAAGTCATTTTTTTTGACCTTCGACTTTCGACCTTTGACCTTCGACAACTTTAAACAGCCATCCCATCAATGGGAACAAAATAACAAAACTTCCATAATCGATAAATCCTTTCAACCATGGATGGACACATAAGAGAACAATAGTCAAAAGCATGCACCGCAACGGCAGTGGTCATAAAGTCCATAAAGTTGAAAGTCATTTCTTTTGACCTTCGATCTTCGACCTTCGACCTTCGACTCATTTTAGCACAGCCCTTCCAATGATGATCCCAAACAGAATATTGAGCGCATAAGTTCAAAAATGGAAATATCATGCCAAAATAAGAACAGGAATCTGAACCATAATAGCTCGAAGCAATAAGTCCCACCTTCGTTTATAACTGAGGTTAAATCCTACAAGAAACAAGAAAATAGGGAAAGCTATCCTGCCCACCAATCTCAACCATATCATTTCAGGAAAAAAGATATAACCAAGATGGTCCATAATCATGGTAAGAATAGCCAATACTTTCAATCGATCGTAGAGATTCGGCCTTTTCATAAATAACAGAATGATAAATGCTCCTTCGGAGCGATAAATGTCCTACGGACGATAAAATGATAAAAACTCGGCATTGATGCAACCTTTATCACGAACCCCGAATAGTCGGGGTGAGCTTTTATCGCTTTAGCTTTTATCGCTTTAGCTTTTATCGCACAAAGTGCTTTTAATTTTATTCTTGAAAAAAACAATTGAATTCATACAGTCCAAGTCAGTCAAATTCGTCCTCTTTGTTTGTCCCTCCTGATAAGGAGGGGAGACCCTGCTATAAGTATAGCAGGGTGAGAGGTTTGTTTCCTTTTTTTTACGCTTCGCTTAGCCATGATAAACTACTATCGCCGCAAAAACATTCACGAAAGCATAGAAAATCGACTTCATAGATTCAGGATATTCCAAAATCTCAAAGTAAACAGAGAATTTTATCTGCTCGCTTTTTTCCTTTTTCTCTTTCTGATAATCATCATCAGATTATTTTTTCTCCAAGTGATAAACCATAATACATATGAATGACTCCTCAGCGAGCAGCATGTAAGCGAATCGACACTCAAAGCGAAAAGATGAGATATCTACGCGCATGATAAATCTGCAAATCCCGTAAAACTCACAGAGAATATCACCACCTACAATGTGTTCGTAGATCCCAAATTCATCCGGGACAAGAAAAAATTTATCGATATCATAACACCTGTCGTTTATCAGCATTTATGCGAACTGTATGGCATGCAGAAAGTGACGCCCCTGGAATGCGTACAAAATGTAGAAAGTTTTACAGAGCAGAATTTTCTTCCAAAAGCGCCGGAATTCTTCTATTACGGACACGTGGATATGGGCAGCGGTGTGTTCAATGACATCATTTCCAGCGGATATAATACTTTTGATTGGACAGAATACAACAATCAGATTCAGCAGATCATCAGCGGATTTAATTCAGGCGTCGCCTACGGACTCATCAAATCCAAACTTGATCAACACATTTATATCGGACTCAAAAAGAAAAATTATCTCTGATTCTTCTACAATACCAATTTCTTGGAAGAATTGAAAAAACTGAACCTCAACTATGTAAGTATAGAAAATACCAACTACGTGTATGTACTTCCGGAAGAGATACGCAATACCACCAAAGACACTATCGGCCTGAGGACATTACTGGACAGATACGGATATCTCCAAAACTTCAAAAATATCGACAAAGTATTTGTAATCCAAGAAAATAGATATGTAAAAATCATTTCAGACGCTAATCCATTGATAGCACAACAGATAAAGCAGTTAAAGCTGAAATATTATCAGGAACGCAACAGCGATAGGATCCCCATTCTTCATGGATTATGATTGGAACCATATACAAGAAGATATTACGAATACGGAAGTTTCCTCTCAAATGTTTTGGGATTCGTAGACAAGAACAGCACTGCATTTTATGGCATAGAACAATATTTCGATAGTGTTTTACGCGGAAAGGACGGTAAAATCATCGGACGTTCGTCCTCATGGATATGAAACGTATGAGCAAATGAATTCCAGATTGAAGATGTCGAAAATGGAAACGATGTATACATTACTGTTGATATCGGAATGCAAAAAGAAATCGAAACCATCATCAAGGGGTTTTACGAAAGTCTTAAAGCAGATTCTGTGAGTGTTTTGGTATTTGATCCATTTGAAGGTCAGATAATAGCCTCAGCCAACTACCCTAGCTTCAATCCGAATGGCTACAACAACATTTTTGAGAAACAGCCGCTCGGAATAGAGCAAAAAGATGTCATAAATGATATCACTTATATAGATATCCCTGTGTATATCATCACAGGCGGCGAATACAAATTAGCGACCACGATAGAGAGGAATGACATCACCATACCGAAATATATAGCAAAAAATATAAACGGACCTCAAGTATTCGTGGATAAAAATATTTCCATGCCGTATGAGCCGGGAAGTATCTTCAAAGCATTCACCGTAGGTATAGGATTGGATACGGATGAGATACGCTTCTATGATTTCTACAATGATCCGGGAGAAGTAAAAGTGGGACAATTCACTATCAAAAATGCTTCTAAAGATTGCATGGGAGATCATACATTCCTCCATGGATTCGTCTGGTCATGCAATGTGGGAATGGTAAGAATAGCACAGAAGATAGGCAAAGACACGTTCTATAATTACATAGATAAATTGGGCTTTTGAAAACTGACCAATATAGAATTGGCAGGAGAATCAGAATGATATGTCGAAGGAATTTCTACCGTATCAGATGCCAGATTCTTCAATAATACCTTCGGACAGTGATTATTGGCGACGCCATTGCAGATAGCTGCAGCATATGCACCGCTGGTGAACGGTTGATATTATGTCAAACCGACCATCATCAAAGGAATATATAACAAGAAGACAGCGATCTATTATCCAAACCAAAAGAAAATTATCAGACAGATTTTCAGACCAGAGACTGCAGAAGCGCTCAAAATCTGAATGCTTAACGTAGTCCAGCAAAATCGGGAAGTGACGAATGTGGCATATATTTCATGATTTACCATAGGTGGTAAGAGTTGAACATCGCAAATTTCTTACAAAGGAAAATATCAGCAAGGGAATGGACGGACGAACTGATCATTTGTCGGTCTGCTCACGCAAGAAAATCCTAAATACATCGTCATCGTGCAGGTGCGTCGCCCGAGACAGACGCTCTGGTGATTTGAAACAGCGGGAAAAATATTCAAAGACGTAGCTAAATTCTTAATCAACTATTCACTTATAGAGAAGTAGTCCTTAGTCTTTAGCCGATAGTCTTTAGTATTTTGTACTCGGTACTTTGTACTCGGCACTGATTTATCTTGCAAACTCACCTCAATTCCATATCAATCCATCATCTATCATCTTTATTCTATTATCTAATATCATGTTTGGAAAAATCGGCGAACTCAAAAAAATGTACGACAAGTATAAGACACTTCAGAATGCCCTCAAGAATCTCGTAATCAGAGGCAAAGAAGGGAAATTCACCGGAACGGATGGATCTGAGCAAGATGCAGTCATCGTAGATATCAGCGGAGAGATGAAATTGAGAAACCTCAAAATAAACGATATGAATCTCCTAAACCCAGAAAAAAAGGAAGCATTAGAAAAGCTTCTTATCGCATGTTTCCAGAAAGCACAGACCAAAGCACAAGAAATAGCCGCAGAAAAGACCAAAGAAATCTTAGGATTCGATCCTTCAGATATGGCAGGCATGATGGCAGGTGGCAGTGGAATACCTGGACTCAGTTAGTCCAAAGTCAAAAGTCATAAAGTCCATAAAGCATGCCCCGCAACGGCGGTGGTCAAACAGAAGACCTTATGACCTTCGACCTGATGACCTTATAGACTCAACATTTTCGGTTCATATCAATTCTCTCTATAAAAATCAAAGACAGCTTTGATGTCTTCAGCTGGAGTAGAAGCTCATCACGTGACGGCTACCGTATCACAAGCGAATAGCTCCTCTTTCGGATACGTCAGGATATCATCAAGATTTTCTCCATAAAAAGTTTTTTTGCCGTATTTTATTCAGATATCAGAGAGTTCTTTGGAATTATTGCTCTCTTTTCCTCAAATCACCACAAACGCCTCAAATTTATCCAGATTATCAGATACTATGACCTGCCTTTCATAGGTAGCCTTACACACATCGGACAGTAAAAGTAATTGAGCGAGCGGATATCTTTTTTTGATTTCCTTAAGAATATCACATACATGAGCATAATCCATAGTAGTCTGTGACAAAGCGGCAAGCGGAACAGCAGGATCGATACGAGGGATCTGATCTTTGTTTTGAAATACATACACAGTTCCTCACTTTGCTTGGATATAATCCACAACATTCTTTTTCTCTTGATGATATTTCTTGCCCACATAAAAAAACGTTGAAATTCATTTTTGCAGCGATGCATCGACTTCCTGATAGATTTTAGAGACGAAAGGACATTCCAGATTGTACACAGCCTTAAACCTCGCTCTTGCCTGTTCAAGCACCACTCTATTGATTCCATGTGCAGAGAACACTACTACGGCATCGTCATCAGGGATATCATAAATCGATTCGACAAACGCAACTCATCTATCTTCAAAATCTTTAGTGACCTTAGGATTATGGACCAGGGCATGTACACAAAAAACCTTATCTCATGGACCTGCCTGCCCATTTGGCTGGTGAGATGCTACGATAGCAGAAAGCCCATTTACAGCTCTTTCTACGCCGAAACAAAAACTCGATGGCGTTAAGTAATACACAACCTTTCACATAAAATAGTCATAACGTCTAAAGTCATAAAGTCTATAAAGTCGAATCACGGACCTTATGGACCTTGGACTTTCGACCTTAAGGACTAATATTTATTCACCCATATAAGAAAAAACAATCTGTCTTGACCTAGCGTGGTCGAGTTCGAAAAGCAGGATCCTCTGCCATACTCCGAGCAGCATATTTCACTTTTTCACCGGGACAGTTTCACTGGAATCTCACATAAGCATAGCCCTGATGTGAGAATGCCCATTAAGACATTCTTCTTTACTCTTACACATCGTCTTAGGATCCCTATTTTCCAAATCATTATGCTGATATCGTTCATCGATAGATACGTATTTATCGCACCGCTTCCTCAAATCATTCCAGAAACCGTCCTCTGCTTCATTGATCTTCAAGACCGCAGTAGTGTGTCTAGTGAATATGCTTACCAATCAGTCCTTAGCCTTGCATTTTTTGAGAAAAGACTTTATCTGATCAGTAAGATCTATAATATCAAACGGCCTCTTGGTATGAATTTCAATTTCTTTAGTCACAAACATTTTTGAAATTAAAAGAAATAAATCACGCATAATTATCATCAGACATCATCAGACATCATCAGATTTAATCATCTGGCATCATTCATTAAATATATTCATATACAAAACGATTTCAACAAGAATGCTATCACTTGATTTTCTTACGCTTATAAGTAAAAGGCAAATGCAATATGTATTATATAGTCAATCCAACATAAACTTGCGAATCACCAGTGCGTTTCATATTTCCAAATCTCCATTTAATCTCCAAATCTCCTCATGAGACAATTCAAACAATTCCAGATACTATGACATACTTTTGACCCTAAAACACTGAAGGCCAGATTTTCGTATTCCTTTGATGATGAAGTTAATTTTACGGAAACCATCGACTTCTCTTGCCCAGGCTTTAGCCCATCTCCTCGAGGGAGAGGGGCCAGGGGTGAGGTAAAAAACATAGATAATTGAATCATTGATAACCTTTTGTTTCACCTTTCTATAGCCCTGGGGATCAGCTATTACAAACTCTATCCGACCGCTAACATAAAAATACAATCCTGAGCATTAAATGACGACCAGTGTTCTTTTTGGAAACAATTCTATATCAACGGCTTAGGCGAGTTTTTCTTCAGAAACAAGCTCAAACCATTTGCTCCCGAATTTGTATCCATTTATCCCCCCTTGTCCTCCTTTAATTCAAAGGAGGGGGACCACGTAGTGGTGGAGGATTTCAGGGGGAAGTCCGCAGGACAGGGGGATTTTGAAAATCTATCATCTATAATCTATAATCTATCATCTAACAAGGCATTGATTCCTCTCGGCGGAGGTAAGGACTCGCTTGTAAGTGTAGAACTTATGAAAAAAACAGGCATTCCATTCGACACCTGTACCTTCGGCAAAGACAGCCCACTCTATGCGCAAGTTAATGCCATCATAGGGACGCCAAAGCTTTTTATATCCAGAAATATGGATCCGCTCCTCTTCAAAATGAATACGGAAGGATATTATAATGGTCATGTGCCTATCAGCGGAATCATAGCATTTGCATTGACGGTAGTCGCCTATCTCTATGACTACAAATACATCGTCATGGCCAATGAAAAAAGCGCCAATGAAGGCAATACAGAAATGGATGGAATCGTCATCAATCATCAGCGAAGCAAGAGCTTGGAATTTGAAAAAGCATTCGATAATTATGTGCACAAATATATCTCCTCTGATTTAAAATATTTCTCCATACTCAGAGGACTTTATGAAGTTAGAATCGCTCAAGAATTCGCCAAATATCCGCAATATTTCTGAGCTTTCAGCTCCTGCAACAGAAACTTTCATATATTGACCTGATGACCTTCGACCTTATGACCTGATGGACCAAGATGGTGCGGGAAATGCCCCAAATGCATATTCGTCTACACCATGCTCAGACCACGGATCACTGACGAACAAACGATACAGATATTCGGCAAAGAACTCTATGAAGATGCATCGCTTGAGCCGCTATTCAAAGAACTTCTTGGTATATCCGGCATCAAGCCATTTGAATGCGTAGGGACTAATGAAGAAATGATATTGGCCATGCGGAAATTCTATCAAGCTAGTAGCAAGCAGCTAATAGCTAGTAGCCACATTATAAAACTATTTGAACATGGAGTTTTAAATAAAATGTCTAAGTCAGATTTTATTGCTCTTGAAAAGAAGTTAATGAAAATATATACTGACGACAACATCCCATCAGAAATAAAAGAAAAAATTACGCGAAGCTAATTACAGCGAAGCAAATTACTAAAAATTACGTATATCATCTCTAATATAAAAAAACAAAAAAACATCAGAAAAGCCATACAATATCATGGTTTTTTTTGATTTTCTAGCTGTATTTAGTCGTATTCGTCCTTTTAGTCCTTTTAGTCCTTTTACGATGGACCAAAAATATTTCTATCTCAATGGATCATTACAAGAGGAAGCAGATTTCAATCTCAGAGATCTCAACCTAGAAAATTGCGCTTTAGCGGGAGCATTTTATCGCAAAAATGCGGGGCTGGAGATATATAAATGCCTATCCAAGCAGAAAAACAGAGGGAACGATGGCGCAGGTATCTTCACGGGAGAAGACAAAGATTTTTCATATAGAAAAAGAATATGAGATATAAAAACACAGTTTGATAAAACTGATTTTGCAAATCAACTTCCGGGAGAATACGGAATCGGACACACTAGATATGCAACAGTAGGTAAGCACAGCGAAATAGCGAATCTCCAACCATTATTTTTCAAGGATACAAAATTCTGATCATTCGCGCTCGCCCATAATGGGACACTGCCGAATATTAAAAATGTAAAAGATAAACTATTAGAAAAATGAGCGATTTTTCAATCAGGAACGGATTCGGAAATATTCGCCTATCTCATCACGATATCACCCAAGGATACCATAGAAGAAGCCGTAATGCGAGCAGCCAACAAAATAAAATTGGCTTATTCATTGCTCATCATGACGGACGACAAAATCATAGCGCTAAAGGACAGATATGGAGTTAGACCATTACATGCAGCCAAAATGAGGAATGGCGGATATCTCATCGCGTCAGAAACACACGCATTCAATCCCTATCAGGTAGCATGAGATATAGAAGAAGAGATAGAAATAAAACCAGGAGAAATGAAAGTCTTCAACATAGGGGCAACAGAACCAAAATCCCATCAATATGCCGAAGCCGATGAGCATCGATGTATTTTTGAAGGAATTTATTTCTCTCATCCCAGAAGCAAACATCATGGAAAATTTCACGAAGATTTCAGAAAAAAACTAGGGAAACGTGTTTTTGAAGAGAATCCTAATATCCAGGGAGATTATATTATTCCTATACCAGATTCAGGGAATTTTGCCGCACAATGATTATCAGAAGCGTCATGAATACCTATAGAACCAGCATTTATGAGAGAGCACAATCCTCCAGGCGCTAGTGATAGATCATTTATTGCACCAGACGATGAAAAAAGGAAGAAATCTATAACAGAAAAAATGGACCTAAGGGCAGATCGCATCAAGGATAAACATGTTATCACTGTAGATGATACTATCGTGAGATCCAATACGCAAAATCAAGTAAATAAGGCCCTCAGAAAAGCAGGAGTCAAAAAAATAACTACAGTGATTCCTGCGCCACCGATTATAAACATTTGTGAGCTAGGGATAGATATGGCCACCCAAGAACAGCTAATAGCATGCATATGCAAAGGAGATATCGAAGAAGTAAGACATAGAATAGGCTCTAATTTATTGCAGTATTTATCTAGAGAGGGACTTGAAAAAACCGCAAAAGACTTTTACAATACCGGGATTTGTGATTGATGTTTTGGGGGAAGGTATCCACAAGATAAATAATTCGTCGCTGGAGCCTGCCCCGTCTGCTTGATCCGTCTTTAGCGGATTAGCGGGGGGTCCTTTTCGTCCTTTTCATCATTTTCGCCACTCTTCATAGCAACTCAAACCTCGAATAACAGACCATACAACATTTACAAACCATGTCAAGTCCAATAAGTCAGGATTTGGCATTTTTTTTGATTTATTAGCCTCTTAGAAGTATAATTAAAATGTAATGCAAAAGGTATTGCTCATAAGTACTTAGCACTTAACATTTAACACTTAGAACTCTTTATGAGTAAAGTTCATTCATTCAAAGTACAACATATCATTCTTTCGCTAGCGATATTCGTCGTCTGAGCATTTTTTGGCATATTCACATCACAAGCAGCACAACCTCTTCCCTTTGGAGATGTGCTAACCTGAATGTACCCAAACATAGAATCAAACTATTCAAGCATACGATTTATATGAGGAGGAAATAATTTCGCCGGTATGTTTTTCCGGACCCCTGTCACTATACTCTGAAGTCCAGTAACGATAAGCGTCCAAGGATGAACACAACAAATCAGTTGTTCGCAAAGAGTTAACGGTATCTATTACAATAATCAAAGATGACGAAGAATTCGGCCTCTAGACACAGGGAACAGACAAACACTCATAAACTGATGGTATCCAGAATATAGTACTCTTCAGATAACAGGATGACTCTATACAAATTGTTCAGGAGTCAGCGGATACACACCAGCTTCGAATGAAGTTTATGGACAAATCACCCACACCCGAAGCGGCACAGTATTCTATTTGCTAGCATGATTGAATTATAATACATGATCAAATGACATAGTATGAACAAGCTTTGGACACACATTACAATGACCTGTGGCTTCAGGCTATATTTTTGATAGTTATGGAGGTATAGGATACGTATGAGGGACGGGCTTTGGAACGATGCTGTTTGGAAATGGAACTGGAATCTGTCTTGCATTCTCTGTGATTCCAAACACAATAGTACAAGGGAACAATACTACATTCACCTGTCAAGGCAATCTAACTTGAGGAAACATCATTTCATGATATAGTTTACAAATACGAAGCGGAACAACACAAATGTACAGTGGCCTAATACTAACATGAGTGAACCAATATCTACGGACAACATGAAATGCATTACCAGCAGGATACTATAATGCAACATGTGAAATCTTAGGTTCAGGAGATTGAGCAGGGGGCATATGTGATTGACCGAAATATTTCACAGTCACTACCTGACAGCAGCAATGATCAGGCAATTGCGGATTCCAAGGAAATATAGCTATAATTACTGTGCCATGAATCACTGTCCGAAGAGCAATAGGCGACACCTACTATACAAAGACAACTTGAGGGGTAGACATCCAGATACGATCAACTGTGCCATCATATTATACAGTTTTTAGCACAGAAATGATCAGCACAGTCACAGGGACATATAACTACACATACGACAATTTGAATCCAATAGTAAACACAGGAAAAATATATCTCACTACTGGTGACGGAATCAAACAAATTAATTCATCATTTACGACAGGATCATGTACATATATTGCTCCGCAAAAATATATAACTCTTGATCTTCTTCCCCCTACCGCACCGACGCTACTTTCTCCTATAGATGGAACCGGAGTCTGTTATGCCGGTAATTTCAACTTATCATGGACAGGAGCATATGATAGCGGAGTCGGAATCACTTCTTATCAATACAATATAGCAAAAAATACTAGCTTTACAAATATCGTCCTGACCGGCACTGCAACATGAACAACAGCCAGCATCAATCCAGGCCAACTAGGTGTAGGATATTTCACAGGAAACTTCTACCGGGAAGTAGCGGCTATCGATGGATTATGACAGACAGGAACATTCGCTACGTGATACTTCACCGTAGGGATAGGCGGCTGCAGCAATGCCGGCAACATCATGATTCATGGGACTATCCCACGAATCAGAAACGCCGATCTCAATAAAGAATATCTTTCGGATCCATTTACCGTAGACGGATTGCCATGACCGCTCATCGCATATATAGATACAGGCATCCTTCTCGTAAACGGGACAGGGAATTCGAACAGCGGATACATCGACAATGGCTACGAATTGAATATCAAACTTAGATCAAGCACACAATATGATACGACAGTCAGCACAATCTTTTACGTAGGTCCTAGATTCGCGCACTTCTATATCACGACAAGATCACTCACAGGATACACGCCTACTTCAGGATGTGTATTGGACACAGGGCAGAGACTCATCATCGAAAATATCTTCGATATGATGAGAGACAACTATAACGAAAATGCGAGCACGCTTGCTGATTTCTTATTTACTATACAAAGCATGCTACAAGATGAAACAGATCTCACTGACAACTGCTCACTAGAGTATCTCTTGAACACCGTGAATTCATATATCATGGACAACTTGGCAAACTCAGAAGAAAATGGAAACATGCATGAAGCGCCAAACTGCAAAGAATATGAAATCAAATTTGTCAGCTCAAAGAGTGGCTATACTTCACCTGATTTCAAACACAAACAAACATATTTTGTTTCTCGAGATGCAATCGTCAGATATATCGATTCCAGAAATCCGGGTGATTGTAACATCAATACATACGAAGATTTACCAGAATTTGATAGCAACAGTACAAAGAGCTGATATTATGCAGCCACAAATGGTAAGATATATCAGATAAAAGATAAAGAATCAAACTGAGTGACACTTTACTATTCACCTAATTTCATCAAAGCCAAGAACTTTGAGAATAAAGACGATCTCTACGCATTCATCGATACCAATAATCCTATCGAAGAAATCCGGGACCACGAAGTGGATAAGGATTTCGATCCAGAAATTTATACCGCGCCAAATGACAAAGAATACAAGATATACTGAACAGATCAAGGATTCATGTCCTACAAACTGATGAAAGTACAGTACTTCGACACACTAGAAGAAATCAAAGCATATATAGATAAAAACAATAGAGTATAAAAAAACAAGGTTTATCGCGAGCATAGTGAGCTTTTATCGCATAGCCTTTATCGCACGAAGTGCATTTATCTTCTTATATATTCACATGACGACAGCACCTATCGAAATCAAAGACTTCTCAGAAAAACTGGATCAAAAAGATTACATGAAAGAAGAATTAAAACTTTTGAAAACAGAGCTGGAATTGGAAGAACTCAATAGAGACGTCTTATACAAAAAACTCACACCAGATAAATGTGCGGATCTTTTGACGAAAGGGCAAAAAGTTACGTGAAGCTGAAAAGAAGATTTACCACAGAGTTCATTCAATTATGTGCTAGCGCTTCAGACAGCGCTTTTCTATCTTGGATTCGGAGACAAAATAGTAAGTATAGATGCATTCTTTGGTCCCAAAACAAAAGCATGAATACTCGCATTCCAGAAAAAATGGAATCAGGATAACGCCGAAAAAATAAGGAAAGGAGAGATAAAAAAAATGAGAGAAGATTGATTCCCAGGGACTAGGACAACACCAGAAATCATCAAAGCACTCAGAGACCCATCAATAGTCTCATCTGCTTCAACAGATAAAAATAAAAAAATAAATAAAACCTATATAGCTTATGGGCCATATAAACTTGATGAAGTTGTAGTCAAAGCGGAAAAAACAAAAAAAGTGAATAAAACCGATGTAGCTTATGGGCCATATAAACTTGATGAAGTTGTAGTCAAAGCGGAAAAAACGAATAAAACTGATATCGTTGACAAGGAAACACCAGAAATGGAGACCATTATAAAAGACGCTTCAGAAACCATTGAAGCTAAAGAATTTGATAAACGATTGATGAATCCTTATATCGTAAGTGCGCTCTATTATTCAGACAAATTCTATACCAAAAAGAGTAAAAAAGATGAGAAAACAAGCCAAATAATTCATGCAATCAAAGAAAAAATAGACACACAGACAAGAAATGACTTCTTTGACTACTTAGTAGATAAAAGTGCTTCCATGGGGTCAAAAGAGAAATCATCTCCTATGGATTGAAAAATCGGGTTTCAGACAAACGAACAGATAAAAATCAGTCATCAAAATGCTATAGATATTTTTCAAGACGAGGGGAACCAAGTCAAATCTATATGCAGTGGCATAGTCATTCTAGCAGAATCATCACGAGATCCCAAAAATAAACTTTCAACCAGCACGTACAGATGAGGGAATACAGTCATCATCTTTGATCCGCTTACCAATGAATGTTATAGATATGCGCATCTAAAAGATGTATATGTGAGAACAGGAGACCTTATAAAAAATGGAACAGAAATCTGAATCATAGGGCACACAGGAGAAAAGGCGATGCAGGCAGGGCATGGAAAACATATCCACCTAGAGATCAATAAGATTTTACCTGAACAAACAGTAAGCACAGACATCTACACATTAAAACAAAAATTAAAAGAAATAGAAAATAAAGAACTCCTAGCAAAACAATAATACAAAAAGCCTGCTTTGTCATTGCGAACGCAGTGTGGTAATCTAGCAGGCTTTTTGTTACAATTTTTAACAACTTTTAACTATTTTTAACAATGTTTTAACCATGTATGTGTTATTCAACTTGTATCATAATTTCTTGTAATATCACCTCACACCCACACCAGAAATCACCGCAATCTTTTTATATTTTCCTTGCTTCGCAAGCTTTTCCGCAACTTCCATCAATCTCTTTCAGAATCATGTGTGTTGTATTGATTTATTTTGTACTTTATACTTTGTACTTTGTATTGTTTCCACATTTCCATACACATGCAGCTCCCTAATCATAGCGACTTCGTCGCGGTCAAACGGCACACGGCAAACGGTACATGTACGAGATTTGTCGTTATCCGTTCTACGTTTACCGTTTCCCAACAAAAGCCTGCAAAATCCATAGAGATATCACAATTGATCCTCGTAGGAAATGAAATATTCCATTCATACACTACTTACATATCTTCTAATAACCAAATTAACGATTTGTTGAGTACTCGGTACTTTATACTCGGTACTCGGTACTGGCTTCTGTCTTATTTCTCTACTCCTCGTATCTAGACACACAAAATTTCTAAATATTTTGGTATCGGGTTTATGGCCGACAATAAAAGTCTCTATTTGGACAAGGGGTCATGACCCCTTGCTCGTGCTGTTGCACGCCGTCAT
>Ga0100390_10002989_pt1 | contig 14909 bp, 9 predicted proteins | sample CryGeymeta201514_FD_81540 | JGI IMG/M metagenome (GOLD analysis project Ga0100390, IMG submission 81540) | Groundwater microbial communities from Crystal Geyser aquifers in Utah, USA - Crystal Geyser metaG 2015-14 | ecosystem: Environmental > Aquatic > Deep subsurface > Groundwater | place: USA... | reverse complement strand
GATATGGTATTTCCGCCTCAGATACATTTGAATAAGTGTGTCTTTCTTGACGATTAGCGATGGCCTTTCTCATTCCGACTACCTTACTGGTTCCGGTTGGTAACGTATTGCGCGATACATCAAGTGAACAGGCCAGATGCTCTGGAATCTGCAGACGCCGTGCCTTTCCCAGGAATGAAAGTGCATCAGAAATGACACGAGAATCAAGAGTGATACCTCTTCCTCTACCACCAATTAGATACGCATTTCCGGTATAGCTTGATTGGCTGAGTATAGTCATCAAAGACGCTGTGTCTGTACCTGTTTGGTGTGCATTGCCATTGCGAGGAGTGATAGTCTTTTGTAGATCATCGTAAAGAGAGTCCTCACCAGTAGCGTTTTGTTGTTGCTGCTGTAAAACTTGTTGCTGACGCTTCCACCAGCCTTTTCTCACAGCTTTACGGTTGCCCTTTCCTTCTTTTTGTTGCTGGTGTCGTCTCTTTTCTGCTGCGTTCTGTTGATGTTGCAGCTCCTCTTGCAATCGAGATTCTCGGTATTGTTCTTGTTCAAAATATTGCTCCTCAAGTGTTTGCTGTTTCTTATTTACATGTTCTTGCTGTCGCTGTTGATTATGATGATGCTGGTGCTGGTGCTGATGCTTTTGATGCCGTAATTGTTGTTGCTGGCGCATCCGCCGCACTTTCTCCTGTTGCTGGAATTGTTCATTTTGTAGCTTAAGTTGATGCTGTTGCCACCTCAGCTGTTCTTGCTGTCTCAGCTGTTCTCTTCGAAGCTGTAGCTGCTGCTGTTCATGTTCGTATTGTTGTCGTTCTAGCTGCTGCTTCAGGGTCATCCCGTTTATTAAGATCTCTGGCGACTTCGAGGTATTTTGAGTGCATTGACTGTAATGATTGCTTCTGTCGTCAGACAGAGCATTCTGCAGGAGAATTACCGGCGCAGTGCCTGCATTGTCGCCTTTACTAAAAAAATCTTGGTTTTGGGCATTTATTTGGGGAGTACTTGTTGTAATAATATTTTCTTGAATTTGTCTTTGTTGCGGAGGCTCCATTTTCTTAGACTTGCTGCTCTGATTACTCTTCGCACTTTTGCGGCTGCTTGCTTCTTCTTTTCCAGTGTGGTTACCATTCACTGGTATGGGCAGCGGAGGAGGCCCTTTTGGAATGGATCGCTTTGCTTCAGCCCCGCTGCTTTCATTACCCACGGGAGGGTGACCCGGGGGACCGTGTTTCCCTTTGAAACGTTGCTTCGATCTGTTCAGCAGATACTGTGATCTGCCCATGGTAGCTTTCGGCATGTTGCACCTTGTTTGTCTCTGTGCAAACCTATTCTTCAAAATACTGTTTGCCAGCTCGGATGCACGCTCTGTTTGACTGTGACAAGCTAGGGCGCACGCAGTGTGGTGCTCTTGTGACTTGTGAAAGTTGTGGAAGCAGGTTTCAGCGAGGACAGTGTGATGTACCATGTGATTCTTATGGTGAATTAGACATCACGCCTGACGATGTCTTTTTATCTCACAATTAATGTTTTTAACCCTAATGTCCGTTTTAAAGGGCTCCAGTGATGTTTTTACTGGAGTTCTCTTTGTGCTGAGTACTGACAGCGCCAGCAAAATATAATACTAGACTAGACTACCTGGTACTTAAATAGTAATAACATTATTATATTCGTAATAATAATGAAGTCATCTTTTGTTTAAGTTTTGTCCAGAGGTCATGGTTTTTTTTTCAGCTCAACAAAAAGCAAGAACCCATTGTATGGAGATACACTACTAGGTAAGCAGTGACGAAAGAACTACTTCTCGGACAAGCTACTATTCCAAGTAAATAGAGTAGTAGCCCACTAGCAGAAGCAAGTACAAAAGAGATAGCTGGCTTTCTGCTAAATCATCCTAGCAGTGCATGGCATTGAACAATTGTAGCATACCAGATACTTATCTTAGTGGTTCTAGCGCATTTTAACGGCACTAAGTGAGAAACGATGGATGAATAAAAATGCAGCAGGTAGCAATTCCATTTCGTTCCTCAAAGGACTTCGGCATTGCACAGCCGTCATATTCTGAAACACCCTCGTTTCGGTTTGATCTTGGTCCTTCCAACACCGTATCCGTCTTTGACATTGAACTCTAGCAATTCGGTGTAGTGACAAGCCTTACTAAAGCCTAACCACGAGACAGCCTCGTTGAGAACTGAAATGTTTCGGGTCCATATACTCTTGTCCAGTAAAAAGGATTTCTGAGGGCCCAGTACTGTATTAAGCCATTCCAATTTTTCATTTTCTCTCTTGATATATAGTAATGTTTCGTTCGCTGTGCGGTTGATGAGAAAATTCTTGTCGAGCGACTTTGCTTGGCTTTCGATATTGGAGTTTATATTGATCACGACCTTGGAACACGGAAAGTTTTGTTTGAGGTACTGGACCATATCCACCATTTCTTCCTCCGTTTCCTTATCTTTGAAGAATCGAATGGTTTTAAAGCCGACAATCTCACCGGTCTCATTTTTACGGAGCAGAAATCGTCCCCCTTTTTTCAACGCAGGAGGCGAAATGGATTCGATAAATTTTTGATTCGTGCAGGCCAGCGTCTGGTTGGGCATGAACCTGTGCCCCCACGAGGTTCGTGTGTTGGTTTGGAAACGAAAGTTCTGATTCTTGACAATGTTATCGGTTGCCCGCTTGAGGAATCCCAAAGTATTGTTGTTTTCACCCGCCATGCGAACCCCCGGCAGGTAATCAAACATCCAAGTGAGTGTTGTGGAAGCGGATCGTGGTGTTGTCACAATGATAATAAATCTTCTTTGACAGGGCTTACAAAGGTCCGTGTTGATACAGAGGGCATTGGGGCAGAATGTGGGATGAGTCACAGGCGGCGTCTGATGTTCTGCCTGAAATTGTGCCAGCAATTCTGCCTTGGCTTTCTGTTGAATCGCGCTGGTTATATTGGATAGCAAAGAAATTTTAGGAAGGGTACCAGGTTTCGCTGTTCCACAAAGAGCAGAGATGTCTAATTGCGCTAAACTAGAGGGAACACTTCCTCCATTGTTGCTGTCGGGTTGTCTGTCGGCTACTCGCCGATGATGTTCATTCAGGCTCGGGTTTAACATCGTAGAAGGAGGACCATTTTCAAAGGTATCAAACCCAACTTTCAGAGTATCCAAATGCATTTTAACCACGGATCCTCCGAATATAGTTCCAGCAAGGAAGCTGCCAACAATTAGACACAAAGAACTGATGCGTCTGGGAGCGGCCTTTTTGCTGTTGTTACCGGCAATGGTAGCCAGGCCGTTTTGGGCCATTTCCGTTGTCTTCCGTATCTCGAATACAATCAAGTTGGCTAGTAGCCTTCGTTCCAAATGCAGCAAGTCCTTTATTGTCGTTATCTTGGACGAATGACCAGGCCGGTTGATTCAAAAGCTGGCAATGTTAATTTTGTTTGGGAGTATTTCCACTGGATCAATGTGCACTTGTCACATCCCCGAAACAACGGAAGTACTTTTACTTGCTTTTCTTGTTCAGATAGAGAAATAATAAAAAATAATCAACTTTGATGTGACAGTCACCCAGGCAGAGAATACTGTGAAGATGGGTCACGGAACAAACAGGACTGACGTTATGGCTCAACAACAGGTTCACTCTCCTCTCTCATCACTCGTAAAATCCTGGTTTCACAATTCATGAAGGTGTGAAGGCCGACAGCCGTGACCAAGTTGACGACAAACAGGAAATCAGGTAGTGAACAGACAATACAGAGGGTTTATGCCCAACAGCGCTGTATGATATATGATATCCAAGTTACATTGTTTCCAATCGATTCGCTAACAGGATGATAGAAGCCAATAGTGCTGTCGTCACGATTGCAATACCAAAGGACCCCAAAGCGAGCGCTTTATTTTGCCAACAGCAACTTTCGAAAAAGACCAATAAATCAAATTTGCAACAACGAATAATATTGTTGACATGTCGATGGGAGAAACCGGGTGTTGTATGGCGAGGACTAGCTCCTGCTTTGCTGCGATCACCCGGAAGGATAGCCAAGCAATACTTGCTTGGAATGTTGGAACTCTCGGGAGTTTCCCTGACCTCAAAGAATGATATCAAGACAATAAAATTCAAGCCAAACAATAATGATACCGATGAAAATACAGAGAATGAAGAGCAGACATGGAAGTCAGTTGTTTGGGGAAGACAATTACACCTGACACTCAAAAATATTTCAACTGAACAAGCAGAACAACAACAACAAAAACTGATCCTATGGATCCAGCCACCGATTTGCACGTACTATAACTCTTTCTTTACTTGCACCATGATAGCCTACGAACACAGAATGATATTGTATCAGAGTTTGGCAGCTTGGTTCTCTACCTTGGGAGGTGGACATTTCTTTTGTCGTCATTTGGCAACGGCCGTGCGGTTGGCCAAATGGCAACGGCATGTTGCACTCTTGATGGGCGACTACAGTATGGCCTACAAGTGCACCATCAATGAAGCCTACAGTTATATTTATGCAGGAATGTTTCGTAAAGCTTTGAAGACCTTGGATATGGTGGCAATCCTGAACAAACGTGTTGATATTCACCCTCTCGATAGTGTCATTGTCAATATGTGCCACAGTGCTCGTCTGTTTTGCAAGCGTGTACGAAATGCATCTCTCAAACTGGAGGGTAATCGGACTGAGCAAGAAGCCAAGACCTTTGATGACTATCAGAGAATACGAGTCGTCCGATAAAAAAAGAGCCAACAAGCATTGAAATTAACCAGAAGGAAACGCTAGAATAAAAACAATTATAGCTTCGTTACGGTTCGTTGCATCATTCGAACCTTACCACAATCGTGTGGATAGGTGGCAAGCCTGTGTTGCGGTTTCATGCTCAAGTTTGTCATAGCGACAAATCCGTGACAAAGAGCCCAATATTCGTCCGCGCCAATGGATGTCAAGGTAATGGTGGACAGATGACGGGTGTCGGCAAAATCCAACACCACGTCAAATAACTTGTGCCCAATTCCTTTCCCTCGAGCCACAGGCGTCACAGCCATGTCGTGGAGATAAAATGTGTCGCTGTCATCATTATCGTATGAAGCAATAGAACTTTCTTTGGCATCATGGTGGCTCTGGAGTTTCAGGGGACATTCGGACAGCTTTATCGGCAGAGACAAAACATATCCCACTGCCGTGTCGTTGGCTGATGATGTTGCTACCCAACATGATGTGCCGTGTTGCCCCGTGAATTCTCGGAAAAACTCCAACCCTTCGCACACAGCAGCCGGATAACAATCCGATTCAATGGCGACAAAGGTTGGAATGTCGTCTTCTCGCATGGGACGAATGGTTATCTCATGATGCATTCTTTCCCATTTCCCGAAGCTTTCGTAAAGATCAACTCGTTCCGGGGCTCTTTTCCTTCGTACTCCGTGTACTAGTACCAATATTGGAGTTACTTTTCGTTATCCGTAGCGTAATGTTATTATGGATAGGTCTCTTCATCATCGAGCATCGAGTGTTGGATTTTCCTTTTTTGAAACAGCACGAAGCAAGTGTGCGTCTTAGCTAATCTTTGGAAGACATACGAAATCTTTCAGAAGAAATCCTGACGTTGTCAAATTACAGAATATTATTATCAGAAAAGATAGAAGCACCTACACTTCATTCATATCGTTGTTCCCTAAGTCAAACATGAAAATGATCTTTCGAAGCGCGCATATCTTGACTACTCGGGCTACCAAGCAGTTGTTGCATAATCGCCTTACGGCCGCCATGTCGACGACTGCCATTCAAACTGCTTCATCCAGCGCAAATCATTCCTCGGCAGCACTTTTGGTGGCTGCTGCCACGGCATCTCTAGCAATTGCCACCACGACAACTCACAACCACTGCCAAGTACCCTGTGGGATCTTTGATGATCCAGCGATGGTATCAGAAGTAAAGCAAGCTGCTACCACAATTCGCAAAGCCATGGTGCAGAGCGACTCCTTGTGGGCAAATCAAGGCAGGAATGAGAAAGGAATTCAATCCATGAACCAGATCGTTCGATGGATTACCACCAAAGAAGAACACTGTGACAAAATCATTCACATCATGGCGGATTACTGTTTATGCCAACGTGTCAAGCCAGAATCCTTTGCCTCCAAGGATGAATACTTGCAGGCATTGGAAGTGCATCATAAAGTCATGCAGGCAGCTATGAAAGCGAAACAGACAATGGATGTAGCCGATGTTGATGCCCTGGACCATGCCCTTGCAGATCTTGCCAAGATGTACACTTAGATTAATGCATTTATTTTTCAAATATGGAAGCACCAGATTCCGTACATGAAGTACTGTCCTAGCCCATTACTAAAACACGATGTAAAAGATATAGTTCTTGCCTGATTTATTTTTTATCAGGCGTCTTTTGGAGTAGTAGTACTTTTTATTGATTCTGTGACTGCTTTCCTTCGCCTGTGCCATCCAATACTGAAATAAAATCTTCTCCAACCAGCCAAACATTCTGGGAGTCAAGATAATACCAAGTATTTGATACAATCTCGTACCGCTTATCCTGTACACGTATTTGCAAATGTTGCTGCAGTTCCCCCTTCTTTTTGCTTTGTTTTATTCGTCTTTCTAGTCGTTTCCTTCCACTAGATAGTAAGTTTCCCCAGTAGTTTTCTTCATGTAGTTGTTATTGTCTCTTTTGACACCACCTTGTCGGCCACTGTCATTAAGTGACTCAGAACTCATCGACAAAAAAGTCTCTGTTCGCACCGCAGTCGTCGCAAAACGATTTTGCCATTTCTGTTCCAAAGCCATGTCACAACTAGAACTAGCCACCAATGATATGAATCAAACTAGGCTCCGTAAGTTGTGTCCAGAATGATGTCCATCCCATGATCGTTGTGGATATGACTTATGATGGAAGGATTCTTGGAGCGACTGCGAGCGATGCGCTGATGGCTGTTGTTACTTCCATTTCGATAACGATTGACTCCGTTGGAATCATCGACACCAACCTGGCTGCTGCTGTTGTTGGGAGGCGAGTATCCTGCAATGCTCATTTGCTGAATCAGTTTTTCACCGGCAGCTTGGACCTTTTCATCGTACGTATGAATGCGCAAAATGTGGCGAATGATCTGCAGGTTTTGGGTGCGCGTAACACGCTCCAGATTGGCATCACTGCGGTAGCACAAGTGTGTCAGCAGTGTCAAGCCTCGGGCTTGCAACGGTACCAGAGTACAATCTGCAAACTTGTGCAGAGACTGGCAGACCAACTCGAGAGTTCCGTGATTGGCGATCTCTTCGTCCAACGATGTATTCATGGCATGAATGACAATGTTGGTGAGTGTTCTCCAGGCTTCTGCCAAGACAAAGGGATCGTCATTGTGGTGGTGCATAGTCTTGAGCAAAACAGAGTGTCCCTGCTTGGCAACGAGATCATCGCTGATGGGCTTTAAGCACGACAGGCTGGTAAGTGCGTAACAGGCTTGGCGTTGGACACCGGTGTACTCGGTATGGATCATCATAGCTTGCAAAATGCGCGACACTCCCTTGTGACGAGCAACTTGATGCTTGGCTACATCATAATACTTCATGATGTTCTTGAGGGTCCGACAGGCTTCTTCCTGGATCAATTCTTCCATAGCGTGCGCCTTCATGGCTGTCAAGACGACTTCGATACCACCCTTGAGAACGAGACTCTTTTGATTGTTCAGATTGGAATGGGCCACCAACTCACCAAGTGCCATGATTCCTTGGTACTGCACTTGCAGATCACTGGGAAAGTTCCAGAGCGTCGAAATGACGCAGTGATCGGCACCTGCCGCTACGAGTTCTTCTTGCAATTCAGTGGTGCATTTGGGAGGGTACATTTTGCTGCCATTATGATCGTCGCCGTTACCACTGCGAGCATCCTTCATAATAGTAACCATCTTGCGCAAACAAGATTCAGCCTCCTGGCCCGTCAAAGACTGACGCAAGCTCAACACGAGATATTCTAAATCGAGAGAACTTTCACGGGCTGAGTGGCCACAAAGATTCAACTTCGACAGCGCCTTTTGAATTCCATGCGATGATGTTCGTTTGAGATTCTTCAGTTTCCTGTTGCCGCTGCCGCTGCTGTTGGCCTTGCTCTTGTCTTGTGTCTGGTGATCCTTAGTGTCCGTCGGAGACCCCTCACGAGGTTGACCGGGGGGCTGGTTCTCACGGGGCGAATCAAACCTTTGTGGCATGGTTTTGTTCCGTGTAAAGGTATGTGCAGCTCCGGTGATGGTAGATACAGAGGCGGAGGACGTTGTACAATTAATCTCTTGGTCTTGAGATTCGGTTAACATGAAGGGAGTACTCGCAGTAGACGCTTTGAAGGACCGTTTCCTACTCTGTGGAGAGGAGGGAGGTGTATCTTGTACGAGAGTATTGCGGCTGCTCTCTTCTCCCTTCGCACCTTTCCACTGATCGCTGTTGCTACTGCTACTGCTACTGCTCCTACTGCTTTTGGGCTTGTGATATCCCGACCGCTTAGCAGTATTTATGGAGATCAGCGGAGGTGGCGGTCCTGAATAAGCCTGCTGAAAGATAAAGTCAACGGCGGCAGCCTCAGCGTCCTGGAAATTCTTTTCTTTGGGTTTTGGCAAATTATTATCTTTGCTATTACTACTGCGGCTACCTGTTGTCGCGGATGTAGTGGTAGGAATGTCCTCAGATGACAACCATTCGGGAAAGAATAATAAGGAGAGTGTCATTGCTTCGATTGCCACTTGATCTGTCTGCTTAACTGCCTTCTGGATTTCTATCAAAATCTTAATTCCTGTAATGGCAAGGGTCGGCTTTCGTTTGAAAAGAAAGTGGAGGTTGTTTTGAAAAGGGCGCGTTTATGAAGTTGTGTGTTTAATCATTGTTTGGATATTTGGTTTGGTTTTTGGATTTTCACAAAAGATCATAATTTCCGTTGCAGGATGGCCGGCGACACGAAATTTTGGCAATTAAACAAACGTTGTCGCAGTTGCCTGTCAAGACCGCAGAAACGCCCACGTTTAAAGACGGGTCTCGAAGCTACGTACCTGGGACTCTAAGTAGCTATTTCGGATTACCGTAATAAGAAAGCAATAATTTGTAAATTAATTAAATTTTGTGCCAGTAGTCTACTACCTGGTAGTGGGCCCAGTATTATTATTTCAGCAAGAACGCAAAGTTCGGGAATAAAGCGGCACTGAATACGTTTCTGCGTACGATGAGGCCTCAGAGATATTGGTGCAAGATGCAGACTGGCTGTTCATGCATTCTTGCTGTGTCCACGTCGACTACTCAGTAAATAAGGGTAGTCTCGTACCGGTACCGTACCCTAACTTCTCCTACTACGTAGTAGACTCACTCCGCTTCGTGTCTTCTCCAAGGAAAGCAACTCGCCAAGACCAGATTCAATAATGCTTGTAAGTTTTGATGCGCATTATTACATGCGCACAGCACCTTTCAGTCTAGCCAGCAGGATCGATGCAAAAGTAGCGTAAAACTTTCCATGCACGGTCTTCACAGCTTCCAGAATAACTTCCATGAGATTTCCTTCCAACAATTCAAGGTGTTTCTCCGGTTACAGCTTCCAACAGTCAAAGAACATTGGCATGTTGTCCCAATTGATGGACGTGATATCCGTGCATGAGCTAGGTAAGCTGGTCCAGTTCGTTGGCTGCCTGCTAGCCTAGTAGTAGTTTAGAATCAACTTGAGGAAAGGGCAGCCGATCCATGCGCTTTGGCATCTTCCAAGTAGAAATTAGTGAATTTAATGATCGTTTAGGTTTACAGATTGTGACCAGCCAGCCGACAAAGTATCATGTTTGGCCAAAGTAATAATAATAATAGTAATAATTTTAGGCTTGCTATTTACTGTATTTTTCGTATTGTTATGCCAAAATCGTCCACTGAAGCAAACAAGATGATCTGTTCACTGAACTAATTGGATCCTTGTTGTCTACGGTCTCATTATTTTCTGACGGATAAAAAATCAGGGGCGATTTATTTTATTGATTTCATAAAAAATAGGGTATCTCACGAAATCAACTAATAGTAGTATTATTCTCTCGGCATCTAACTAAAAAGCCTCCTAGCTCGATTATGAAGCATACTTTTTGTCACATCAGATTCATCTTGCTATTGGCTATATTGACAGTGTTCGCATCGGCTGTTCATGTGTCGGCTCTATCCTCTTCTACTAACAAACAGGCAGCAGTCGTGGTGGGTGGAGGACCTGTGGGGCTCGCCACTGCTCTGACACTGTCCAACCCTCCGCATTCGTACGACGTAACTGTCCTAGAAAAGGCATCGGTCGAGAAGTATGATCCTACCAAAGCCTACCTCTACAATGTCAATCCCCGTGGTCAAACCTGGATGAAAGAGAACTTTCCGTTCGCGCTGCAAAAATTAAAAGATCGAGGTTCTCAAGGCAGCATGAGCCGCATAACGATTGTCCCGGGAGATCCAGAACAACCCATTCCAAAGAGAAGAAAGACAGTGGGAACTTACGACACGAAAAAGAACAATGGTGCTTCGAATGATGGCACAAGGGCAACAACAAGAACAAAAGAAATAGGAAGCGAAGACGAAATGATTAGCTACTGGATACCACGTCACAGCATGATCTGTCTGTTGGAAGATGAAATTCAGGAACAACAATCAACTCGCAGGGAAGGTCGAGGAAAAATTGATCTGATCAAGAACCGGAAATTTTCTAATCTAGAACCAGCGCGAGATGGTTCGTTGGAGGTTTCGGTACAAGATTTGGAAACGGGGACTATTGAATCTTACAGTGGAAATCTGATTGTAGCTGCAGATGGCTTTCAGTCGTCGGTACGTAAATATATGCCGTGTCTTGAGGCGTTTTTTTTTCTTCTTCTCGTTCCACTTTCTCATTGATTATTTTTACATGCTTTGATGTTCCAAAGGTTCGTGACTGTCTAGCCGATGACAAGAAATCGACGTGGCTCCAGAAAAAGAGCCAACAGTTTCGAGTGAAAAAGTGGGTGTCACCAGCGTCGGGACTTCGTATGAAATGCATCCAACTGCCACCTGGCTTTGCGATTCCCGACTCGGATGAGTCTTTACTGAAAACAGAGAATGAATACACCTACGCGATTCGAGGCATCTACAATGGATTTAGAAACTACATTAGTTTAGGCCTATTGCCGGTGAAGGATCCAAACATGGTCCGACCCGCCAATGTGATTACCCGTCCGTCCCATGATATTTGGAACATTACAAATGGTCCCGAAGCCAAGAAGTGGTTCGTTAAAGCCTTTCCTCGCTTTGATTGGGACAAGTATGTAAGCGATGAAGAATGGGAACGATTTTCAAAAGCTGAAGGCACAACGTTTCCCAATTGTCAATACAGTCCTGGTTTGCAAATAACATCACCAGATGGGAAAAGCGGCGTAGTGTTGGTTGGTGATGCCGCACATGCATTTCCTCCAGATATTGGCCAAGGAATCAATGCGGGTCTCTGTGACGTTGTAGCCTTGGATCGTGCTCTGAGAGGGAAGGATACCACAACTGGCAAAGAAGGAGAGAAACCTGAAAATCTAGGTGCATCTTTAAGGAAATACGAAGAGGGACAAAAGCCGCAGGTAAGCTTGCGTTTGCATGTTTTTGCATAGTAGCCGGATTGGATTGTATGCTCTGGTTGTGGTCGTATTTGAATCTGATATTTGCTCACCCGGTATGAAATCTCCGCATGCAGATTCAAGCACTGATACGGATCGCTCGTTTCGGTTTTCCCTATCAATACCGCCAATCGCTTTTTAGGGATAGAATTGGTCGAACCTTGTTGACAACGAATATCGCTTTTCGATTGCTACTGAACAAGTTGAGCTTTGGACTTATCCCTCCCTCTTGTATTGTAGGACTCCAAAATCCCAAGCTAACCTACAGACAAGTCATGAGAAGAGCAGATTTGACAACGGCTGGTTTGTCGGCATTTGCCCTGGCTTTGTTTTGGAAAGTATCTGGAGCGGGCCTAAAAAGAGCCATTGGTGTGCCGTGAGAGTTGTTCGTGACAGTGCACTGTATGAAGAATAATATAAGTACAGATAGTGAAATACGAAAAGACAAAAAATAGTGATAAAAAGACCCGCTTAAAAGTCTGCAGTTGCTAGGATAAGTGCACTATTTTAGTGTCAACTGCCCTCCAGAGAGCCTTGACATGGCCCATTCGTCACGTGCGTTCATGCGTGTGGGAAAAGCAGACTTTAAGCTTTTGATTCCTGTAACGCATTAACTGTCGTAAAACACGAAAACTTCACTTATAAACAACGACACGCTCGCAGAAGCTCCTTGGCTAAGTTCCAGTTTTTTATGGCGCGGCAACCGAGCGACTCGACGATTTGCCACGATGATGCCACCAGCGTCTGCCATACATCCCCTAATAGGTCTGGTAGGCCTCAGGAAGGCCATTCGTCAGGTATAACCATCTCTCGTCCAACTCGATTGAACATATTCACCAAATGCCTTCAAAATTGTGATATATTGGGTCGGAGTCCTCGGACGACTCCTGCTATTTTGCGCGAGCTTGCTATCAAGAACTAATGTCCAAAGATGATGTGGATATACACAGTCGGACGACCCCATGTCCTAGATGAAGCGACAAACCTATGCAGAAAAGACAGCGTCAACAGCTACCAAGCTGTTGCTAAAATCCTGCCTTCTGCGTAAGGCATGGTAATGAAAACTACCCCAGAAAGCATCGGTTTGTGAATTGGAAAAGCAGCTGACCGGGGGAGATTTCTGTATTTAGAATTAAAAATCATTTGATAGACTTTCAGTTGCCATTTACCATGCCAATGGCGCATGTGTCTTGCAAGCTAAACAAGCGGCGATCTGCTCCGCCCTCAGATCCAAGCTAGCCTGTGTCAAGTATAAGTGGGGGGAAGTTGACTTGCCTGGCTTTGGAAAAACATCAAACTCCGTCCTGATATCCATGGCTTGCATTGGGTCCTTCTTGAAGTCGTGATGCGTGTGATATTGTTCGTTACGCTTCAATGGAATGTTCTCTCCGCGTTGCAGGCTTCCCTCCTTGAACTCGTCATGAGCGAGAAGGTGCGGTTCTCTCCGCTTCAATTGAATGACATCATCTCTAGAAGATTGGTGCTCCTCGACGCATCGCGGCCACTCCTCTGGCTCTAATCTCCGCTGGAAGTTGCCGTTCGACCAAGCAAGGGTTTCTACCCTTTCCGCCTGTTTTGATTGAAGCATCAAAAAATGCCGGGCCTGCTCCGACATTTCGAGACGCAGAATTTCCTGCTCTTTTTCAGACTGAAGCTTCAACAAATACTTTTCTTGTTGCGCCTCCAATATTTCTAAACGTAGCTGTGCTTGCTCTTTTTCGGTGACTTTCAGACGATATCGAAGCTCAGCAATTATTTCTTTTTCGTCCCGTACTTTCGATGATGTGCTGTTAAGTTCATTTTTTGTGTTGTAAAGTTCTTCTGAAACCTCTCTGTTGCTCTGCAACATCTGGTGCAGTTCGTAATCTAGCGTTTGGGACTTCTTTTTTGTTGCATGCAGCTCACTTTCAAGGTCTGCTATTGCATGCTCAAGCTTATCTTGCGCCAAAATGGCTTCTTCTGCAATTTTCTCGATAGCGGCTTGGTCTGCCTTTGTCTTTTCAACAAGTTCCTCGAGATTGCTACACTGCGTGTGCTTTTCTTTTTCCAACTCCATAAGCATTCGGGACATTTTCAGACACTCATTTTGACTTTTTCGAGCAGAATCTAATGCAGCGTCCCTTTGCTCCAATAAAACAAATAATGATTGCTGCTGGGGAAACTGCAAGTCTGTGTCTGATTGGTGTTGCACCAAACCAGATTGTGAACTCAGCTGTTCCGAGCTCTCTTTCTTCGCCTCGCCAACATGATCCTGCATCTGTGGCGTGTCTGGAAAGAGTCTGGTCATCACAGCTGCTGAAACCACTTCCTTCTGCTGTGAATTTGCGTCCCTTCCGTTTGGGCGTCCCTCATCCTCTGTTGATATCTCCCACGGCGATTCCTTTGGGTAAAAATCTGGAGATACATCTGGCCGTTTACCGATGGTTGTACTAGGGGTTGATTTGAATGTGCTAGCCTTTCTCAACATAGATTTTTCCTGAAGCGACCTTTCATCGAGGATGCAAGACTCAGATTGTCTGGGTAGTGCGGCAACTTCAAATTTTGCAAAGGCATCACTTTGCTTGTGTTGTGGAATCTCTGGTAGCAGAGATGGCTTAGCACCTACTGGGGGCAATGGTTCAGCTTGGCTCTGAAAATCAAATTGTCCAGATAATTCAGGGACTTCATATTCAACAAAAGGTGTTGCCATACAGCTATCATCCTGGTGCTGTTGTGGAGGCTCCTGCGGCAAAGGTGGCCTAGCACTTTCCTGGACCAGTGATTCAGATTGGCTGTGAGACTCGAATTGTCCAGATAGTTCAGGGACCTCACATTCAGTAAAAGACTTTGTCAAAAGGGAATTCTCCTGCTGCTGTTGTGGAGGCTCCTGTGGCAAAGGTGGCCTAGCATTTTCCTGGACCAGCAAGTCAGATTGGCTGTGAAAATCTGACTGTCCAGACAGTTCTAGGGCTTCATATTCAGCAACAGATTTTTCCAACAGGGCATCATTGTGTTGTTGTGGTGATTCCTGTGGTAAAAATTCCCTTCCATTTTCCTGTCCCAATGATTCAGATTGGATGTGAGAATATAATTGTCCAGGCAGTCCAGGGGCTTCATATTCAACAAAAGACTTTGCCGGTAGGGCATCATCATACTGATGTTGTGGCGACTCTGGTTCCAGAGATGGCCCAGCACTTTCCTTGACCAATGGTTTAGATTGGCTCTGAGAGTCAAACTGCCTGGGTAATGCATTGAGGAATTTATAAGTAGCCAAAGACTCTGCTGAGAGGACATCATGGTCCTGGTCTGCT
>Ga0100390_10002959_pt1 | contig 14988 bp, 11 predicted proteins | sample CryGeymeta201514_FD_81540 | JGI IMG/M metagenome (GOLD analysis project Ga0100390, IMG submission 81540) | Groundwater microbial communities from Crystal Geyser aquifers in Utah, USA - Crystal Geyser metaG 2015-14 | ecosystem: Environmental > Aquatic > Deep subsurface > Groundwater | place... | reverse complement strand
TAATGTGGAACAGGTTCATTTTACCAAAACTAGGCTCACAATTTACCATAAAAATAATAAAATAATAATATTTACCCCTTAAACCACGTCCTCGCCTATCGTGTCAAGGAAAAATGTGTTTTCCCTGCAAGCCAAAGATCCAGGGAAGGATGAAGAAACTTTTTTGGGAAAAGGACCAGGAGTTGATCGCCGTGGGAGTATCATGACGTTGCTAGGCACTGCAGCTAGTATTGCTATGGGGGATGTCGTCCTTAATACGGCAGTCAAGGCAACTGGTGCTGCAGGATCGGCAGCTATGACAGCTGGCAGCGGATTGTACGACAGAGTACTGGCTTTTGGTAACAGATACCGTGGTGCCGCTGTTGCATCGGAAGAGCTGACAACATGGATCGCTACCCAAAAGGTAGCAGCCACACCGGAAATTCGGGCTTGGTTGGCAGCCCAAAGGAAACTACAGATGGCTAGGAAAACTACGATGGCGGCTACAGCTGCTCTGACACGAGCCAAGAACACAAAAAGGGCGGCCACAGTGGCTGGAAGCGGAATTTTGGAGGAAGGTCTTCTAGCGGGTGCCGCAACGGCTGCAGTTAAATCGTTTTTCAGAGCAGATAAAAAGGCGGTTGCATCTTCTACAGGCACTAGTACAGAACCAGGGATATCCGCAGCTGCATCGGAATCAACGAATATTGAAAAGTACACCAAAGTTCACTCAACTATAAGTGAGGGTACAGACCCGGCCAAAATGATCGCCAGAAAAAACGAAGGAAACGAATAAAATATTATCGCTAGCATGTTGCTCGAGATGAAAAAGGTCTGCTTTATCTATTACTAGTAGAGAAACTAGTCCTCCAGAAACTCAGTCATGTTGGAGGCACTCACATACACAGTTTGAAAATGGTCAAAGAACTCTTGCTTGGTAAGCCAGAAGATTCCGTCATCAGCTACAACTGGATTCAGTGCCTTCTTAATCTGTGGGTATTGGTCCCAGCCCGGTCCGTCATCGTCAAACATTCCATCTTCAATCTCGCCTTTGCCCCATGGATTCCGGACCTTGATCAGATCGATATCAGTACCGGCCACATCGTTCAAGCATTCAATGACAGAGTAGGCGTGATTGTCCACCATTCCATCTGCTCGGCGCTTGTCCGGGCCACCACTTGGACCTGAAATACCAGCTCCTACAATGTAATTTTCCAAATCCCAAGCGCACATTTTCTGAAAGAGTTCTTCTTGAGTGATTTCTCCTTCGCCGCCTCCGCCAACAGCTGGCCATGCTACCTGCCAGACACTGGCATTTGCATCGTGCGGCGAATTGGCGTGTCGATCCCAATTGTTTTCCAGTGGATTGAACTTTGCATTGCAATTGTATTTGCCTGTTTTGCTGTTTTTCCGAATCGTGTACTGCTCTCTACAGCCTGTCAACAAGGCCCATGCGTGAGCTTGCAAGGAAAGCAAAAATGAAATGAATAGTTTTGTTAGCATATATTTCGTGAAATTATTGAGTCAACCATCAATCAATCGTCAATCAATGAAAACTTACTACATTGTCCTCCGGTAATCTTGTCAAAACCACCACAGTGTGCTGCCAGTGCCTTTTCTAAATAGCAGACCCATAGTTCTCCATCCTCGGATGGTTTGGCACCCAGCAGATGGCCTTTCCCATCCGGTGTGGCACAAAGCCGTTCATCAACGACAATATCTACTTCCTTCCACGTGGCCAAGTCCCACAGCGTGATCGTATACTTGTTGGGACCGTCCATGGGCATCTGATCCATATTGGGTGTTTTGCGAAACAACCGTTTAACGGCACCATCGAATTCAGCCAAACTAGAAATACCCGACAAGAGCCAACAGTCTCCCACGGCACCCTGGTGTATGTCCGAGGGATCAACGTCACCAATAATTTTGAGAAGTGGTGTGTCACCGCATCCCATACCCCGACCCGGTAAAATCGGCTTGTTATTTTTGGAATGCAGTTTGCGTCCATTGTGGGTCATGTTATCGGTGTACTTGTCGCGGTGTGCCATGGGAAGCTCGTTGTTCTTGAATGGTGGAAGTCGCTGGTAGGTGTTCAGCAGTACAGTCATCCATCCGCTCTTGCTGATGCCTGTTGGCTTGTAGCCCTGTGTTCCAGATCGATGGATGAGAGTATAGACCTGCTGATCTTCTGGCCAATTCAGCATGTCGGTTTGATACGTCATGGCTATATAGGCACCAGGATTTGCCTTGAATTGGGCCTCTCCACGGACAATGCTACCCTTGACTTCCTCTTGTCGGCCCATGCTGACGAAAGAAGATGATCCCGAAAACAGTTCTTTCGAAAACTGCCATCTGGACGGATCGGCATCCGCGTACTCGTTACTTTTTGCCGCAACGGGCTTTGTTGGATTGGGTGGCTTGGCTTTGACTTTGCCAACTTTGGCATTATTATTATTATTATTGTTAGTTTTGGTCTTGGTCTTGGTCTTGACAGCGGGACTACTAGTCGTAGATACTGGTCGTGTAGCATTTCCGTTACCACTACTCAAACGTACTGGACTTGTGGTTGTAGCAGTCGAAGGTGTCGTCTTCTTCTTTTCAAAGCTTTTGCTCTCGCAGTGCGTCGTTATCTCGTTTCCTTTCCGGATCAGGTCCTGTGCAACATCTTGTGTGGCACTTAAGCAGTTACCCATGATGATTCACAAAGTTTGATTTATAATAAACGTATCAATCTATACTTATTTCTGGATGCAGCAAGCCTCAATAAAAATCAACAAGAGTGTGCTGTTAAACAAGTAAATGTTGTAACAATAACAACATGGTTTTATTACTACCAGGTACTACTGTCGTAGAAAACAAGATATGAGGCATTTATCTTATTGTATTTACTTTTATGGGTCATTCGATGCACGATTGAGCAAAGCTCAAATCCTTACCGTAGTAGTCTACCTGGTACCGTACGGTACTGGAGAAATTATTGTTCACAGATCATGAACATCATGATATATTATTATGGCTGTGTGACTCTACTAGCTAGCCTATTAGAACGCAGAGTAGTAGCTAATTGTAGTAATAGCTGGATCACCATCTGAAAATCCACATTAGTCTTCAATCCCCAACAGGCCCTGCTATGAATGATTTTGCTCTGACCACTATTAATGATAACTCCAAAATGATGGTTTGGGTCGCGAAAGAAAACTAAATGGTTGCGTAGGATGATGATGCAAGAGCGAACTGCTAATTGGATGTACTGATGTACTAGTAGGATAGCAACAACACTTCATAGCCAAACGAATATCGTGAATGTGTTGGACCAGAATCTGTTACATTGCCAAGAAATGGATCATTATTTTGTAGATGAATGCACATACATTGATGCACCCAGATGTACTAGACTAGACTCCTGCACTCGTTGTAAGTCAAGTGATGAGAAAACAGCAGTTCCTGTTTCGTTTCTTGACCGGAACACTACTAGTTGTTAGTCCCGATAATTCGTGACACAATTGGATACTGCTTCGCCACGTGGAATCCACCTCCATTTTCAAAATTATTGATAATAACACATAGGGATTTTTTTATCCAACATCCTTCCTCTATCAATCAATCTAAAGTATCACCACGCAGCCACATTATTATCAACTTTCAACAAGAATGCCCTACAACAGTAATTAATACTGTAGTAATCTAGTATACTTTCACAGATACGTGTATTCTTCAGAATCCATAATGAATCAACAACGTTCAAGAAGATCCTACGGGTTCTTACTAATAAAGGGATGCAATGCACCCAGATCGCTACTCCTAGTAGGAGCACTGTACTACGCGGCAGTCTCGTTCCTGTTTGTATTGATGACAACAGCATCTACTACACATGCCATCCGATCCATCCATCCGCATTTGTCATTGTCTAGCAGTAGTAAAGGGAATTATTACGAGTTGAAACAAACCGATTTCAAAAGAAATAATGATGGAACCATGACATCATCATCATCATCATCACTATTTGTAGTAGGGCTGCGTGCAACCAATACAATATCCTCGTTTCTAGAGATACCGAGAGGTGGAACAAGTGAGACGACGACGACGATACAAACAATGACTGCCAACAATGAAGATGAAGAAAACCAAGTTGACGAAGATGATGAAGATGGTGATGACGACGACGACGACGACGATGAAACACATAACAAATCTAAAATTACGTCATCGGCACCTGTGAATATTCAAATCAAAACCTCCATGAACAACAGGGTGGTCGATATTCAAACCATTGAAGTAACAGCTTTGCGGGTACGCAATATTGAATCCATCAAATCGACACTGTCACGACAACTTCCTGGTAAGCCACCAGTCGAATCGATTCGATTAATGTACCAGGGACAAATTCTTCGGGATGAACTTTTAATTGATGAGCTCATGGACGACGACGACGATGATGTTGAGGACGACGATGAGGACGAAGATGAGGACGACGAAAACAAACCAGGTCTCACTCTCGTCTTGGATATGGTACCACCGGTTGATCCACGAACCTTTTCAGGACCACTACAAGAAAATATAGATGCTTTATCGACTGCGGATTTGTTGGATGCCTATGCCTTGAACGAGGCAGCTATTTGGTACAATTCTCAATCGTTACCATCAACAGCAGCAGCTACTAGTAGCAATGAGGACGAAGAAAGTGACACGACAGCGACACAACCAACATCTAGTACTGTAGACGAGTCATTACCACTGATTGGGTTCCAAATCAAACAATACGCCAACATGTTGAAATCGCAACTTGAGGGGAATGTGCTGCTGGAAACAGCTGCACCACTGTTGGAGGATCCCATCCCACCAGCTCAAAAGGCTGCCGAACTCGCCAAAAAGCCACAAGTACGAGGATATCGGACACGACCAGCAGCTGCAGCTTCCGCAGGAGGAGGAGGAGGAGGAGTACAAGCGTCATCATCGGTGATTGGATTGAAGCAAACTGCTCAGCACTATTTGAATATTGTAAGTATTGTGACTGATTGCACTGCGTTGTTTGTGATATCATGTTGATGTGTCTTTTTGTTGTTTGTTTGATGAATGGTTGGCCCAGGACTGCTCCTCCGGACATTTTTTCATTTTTGAGCTCTAACCACCACCACCACCAACACATTCTGAACGACTTTGTGTGTTTCGGCACTCTTTTCATGAAACGACAACACAGAATTGGGGTGATACCATTCGTAATTTTTGCTTGTTCATTTTCTTTGGTTGGTTTGGTGGACGAACGGTCATGTCTCGTGCCATTCTCCTGCTAGGTGCTCCGCTTTGCTTTGTAGTGCAAGCGAGGCCCGTGAAATTATGGTGGTCGGAACTTATTTACATTGTCCTGCGAAATCCACCCAGCATTATACTGAGTTTGTTACCGGCACCGCAACAGGCCATGTTGTCGCTGTCCGACGATGAAGCCATGCGTTTGATTTACGGCGAGGATGCACCGCAAACAGAAGAGGACGAGAACGACGATGGAAATTATGTTCCTGAATGGGACTCGGACGACGAAGAAGACGATGTTGAGGAGGAGGAGAGGTACGATGAAGAAGAGAGTGATGAAGAGTATTAAAGGAAAAAGAAAGCTTTTATATGCACGTATTTAGTTCGTTTGCTGTCGCTGTGCATTTGTAGAATGGCCGTTTTGATAAAGAGAGATGTGACAAGGCTGCCGATTATTTTGCAGCCGCGGCTTTTGATTTCAATTGTTTCATGAATTTGACAAGAAATTCCAATGCGACCTCGGATGGCTGCTGACTGAGGAACTTTACAATTTCGTTGTTGGGGTCGTCCAAATCGGTCTGATGGAAGTTCTCTTCTATAGACTGAAAGCAGCGTCTTTTCAGACATGTCACCGTATTCTTTGTTGTACCGCAGATCGTCTCTTCCACTTGAACCAACGTCGTAGCGACGGCAATATCCACGAGAGGCAAATACTCCTTTTCTGTCACGAGAATAAAGTCTTCCGCAGTCAATAAGCGGCCGACGCTCGTCACGAAAGATGTGACAAGCTTGCTCAAATGGAAACTTGTCTGCTTTAAAGCGACTAAATGGGAAAGCTCCTCAAAAATGATTTCATCAACTACTAGACATTCGCTGCCCAGAATCTCCATCATAGACGAAACTGTCAACACGGACAGAATCGGGTTGGTGATAGTTACTTGCATCACGTTTTCAATGAGATGCTTCTCGACGGCTTGGATGATCCAAACTTGGGAGAGAGCGATAGCGCTAGTGTAGTAGTAATCGGCATTTTCAAGCGTTAAGTCTGCATGAATAAATGCCATTGTCTCGTCTCGAAGTTGTTCCATATCCAGGTAATCGGCCAGGAAAGATACCGCACTTGCATTTTTTGTCTCTAGATTGAAAATGCCACCACGAGAATAAGCAAAATCAAGGACAATCGGGAAAGCGTCGGCTGCAGCAGCCGGGACTACAATAGTAGATACATTTGCGGCATTCTCCGCATAGTCATTGCTTCGAGAAAATATGGCATTGAAATATGAACTCTTGCACTCGCCAATCCCCAGAACAAGTTTGTGGACGTGGTAATTTGTTTTGACGCTTGGACAACAAATCGCGATGGTATAGTCACTGTGCGATTCGTCTGGCGGCATTCTCCACGAAAGGTAAGAATTGATACCGTTGAGATTGCTTTCACTTTTGTTGTTTACTATCGTGGTTGCCCCTACAAGATCAATCACGCTCGCATCATCATCTTCGTCATCTTCTCCTTCCATCGACAAGTCCGAATACACCGACTCTCCATCGGAACAGTGAGCAAAATCTTGGAGGGCTTCTAACCAAGATTGGCCGACTTTAGTCTTATTAGTCTGGCTCATTTTGACTACGGTTTATGCTATGAACAGCTACGTCGTGTTAGTTGTGGTATGAAATGTGATCGTGGAGCTGCGAAATAAAGCTTTCGTGTGAACGAATAGATAATGCTGAAAGCGACTATTCTGAATCCCTAACGGGAAACACACTTCCCAGCGTACTTGATAAACGCCGAAGAACATAATATGCAAAGTGGGAACCAACAACTTGCCAAAGACACACTTCTGGTCGGCGATATACAGCGAGCTCGCTCTCAGAAGTGTGACAGGTCTCCACCCGATTCAAGGTAGCAAGTCAGTCTGCTCGGATGTAAGGAGCGTTGCCCAATTGAATGCGTATTTAATAGTTTTGGCGCATTCCATGGCGTATTATTTGTTTTATGAGTATAACAAGCTATCCACATAAAAGCGCGGTAACAAGCGATTGTCTGACAGGAGTAGAAAAGTATTGCGGCTTGATCTGATGAATCAATCTCACTAAAAAAGGAGAGTGTCGAGCTATAGGACTGGGTCTAAAACACATCTTTAATGCATTTCTTAATGAAAGTATACACAATTAATGCAATGCATGTATTTTACTCAATCTTCCTCGTCAGATGAGGACTCATCATCGCTGCTACTAGTGACAAGACCTCCAGGGACACTGCTTCCATTTTCTCTCCAGCAGACGCGAACATGCGGCGTCAAAGCTTCGCCGGGGGTGAAGCCTTTCACTTTGGTTGAGGATGTGCGCTTCCAAGTCATATTTTTTAATTCTTCCTTGCTCTCGGTGGACAAAAACTTAAATCCTTTGACAATGCCACGACAGTTCTTAGCACCACAGGTACACACGCCATCTCCCAATACTTCATATGTGCGGTCCCACAAGAGAGTGTTGAAATCAACCATTAGTTCTTCTCCCTCTTGGATGGGACGAGCCGCATATGCACCACGCCAGTCATCATCTTCGTCTTCCGATTTGTCATTGTACACCAAATTGGGTTCACAAGAGTGCGCTGTAAACAGGTCAAATCCAGAAAAAAGTAGCTCGCCTTCACGGTTTCGTTTCGCACTTTCAAGAGCATTCACTCGTATGGTGGTTCCCTCCTTTGGGTCTCCAGGCAACAGGTTTGCGGAAAGAACCATATCCACAAATGGCTGGCTCTCTTTAGGCCAGAGCTGAGTCCAAAACTCGTACACTAGATCACCTTCGTCGAAGTCCTTGGTAGCAAACAAACCATATTTTCCAGTAGATTCATCTTGTTCTAGTCGAACTGGTGCTTCGGCATGACTGGGACCTGGAACAACCAAGCGCAGCACAGCATCATCGTCGTCGCGCTCAGCGTTTGCACGCGGAGGAAAAGTGACTTGCTCGTGCTTCACGGGCAGACCAGTTCCGAGTTCTGCCTCGTGCATGGCTCGGACTGCCTCGCTCGCAAGAGGCAGAATCTTTTCTTTTTCTGTGTCACTTAGTGCCTTGAAGCCCATCATTTTCCCGCGGCAGCACGCTGTACCACACAAGCATTTCTCAAAAAATGGACCGTGGTTATAATACTGCAAGGTATAGTCATAACAGAGTTCTTCACCCTTCTTGATATCTCTGGTAGCGTACGCTTCCCCTCGTGCCGCGTCGTGACTGTCGTCTCGGACATTAGGATCGCACGAATGATTAATGAGCATACCAGGGCATTCCAGCATCCAAGAAATTGTGCCAGCAGTAGTGTTGTCGTTTTCATCTGGTTTCAAGGCAGGAACGCCGTGAGTCCTCGTCAGAACCTCGTGCGACAGTGGAAAGGTAGCCGGAACCGGAACATCACTGCGCCGAGATGCTTTCTCATGACGATCAAGTCGCAAGACATCACCATCTTGGACATCGGTGATCATGAATTCGTAGCTATCCGTAAAGATGCGCTTTCCCTTTTTGATGTTGCGAGCTGCTACCAATCCGAGGCCATATTTACTGCTGTTTATCAATCGATAGTCCCATGTCACCGCCGGAAAGTTGATTTGCCTGTTGAGTCCGTTCTGCGAATTTTTGTTGTCTTCTTGGTTAGGCATAATACACTATGCTGTTGAGTTAAGAAGAGTGATAGCTCAAGTAAGTATTCGAATTAATATATTAAAAAGCTAAATGGTGGCATGAGAAAAGCGTCGTCGTTCTCTTTTTTAGTCCTTTGTCCTTTCCTCTCATTTTTTGGTCGTGTCAAGGATTCTCGTGCGCTTCAATCGCACGCTTTCATTCATTAAATAAATTTGGCGAATAATTTCACCCTGCTTGAGATGGAACTGTTTTCTTTAAGAGTATTTTCTCGGGCAACACCCGAAAGGAACAGAACAACGGTCGGATTCTTTTTCGAGGAGCAAAGAAAAAATTCCATGTGTTGTTGTCTCTTTTTTTTACTGCTGCTCGGAGTACTAAGCAGTAGCCAGAAGTACTTGGAACATTAGGTACGCTATCAGAACATCGCTGGGCTAGCTCTAGCTCTAGCTGAAACTTTCAAATCTCAAGAACGGCACAACTAGTCGCTCGAAGCTCTTTACCAAGTTTGGAACGGTGAGCGGGATTTGCTTTCACTAGTCTACGTTGAGCACCCGAAAATGAGCATTCTTTTTCCTTTTATTTTGTCAAATAATTGTTTCGTAGTTTAGGGAGTTCATTTTCCCAGGATGCCAGAGGCTGCTCATTCTTTTCAATTTTCAACATGCACATTCTTCGTCACCCCCAGTTTAGTAATACTCGGAGTAGTTGCCTAGCCAATCTCGAGCAATAAAATTAATCATGGAAAATCTAGCTCATACTCATACTATACGAGACGAGTAGCTGTCGATAGCAATGTTAGAAAAAGGAAAAGAGACGAATTTTTTGGTTTCCACCACAATTGATTCATTAATAAGTGGCCATCATTTCCTTTTCTATCTTGCAATCCGAATCTATTATTATAGATGTAATGCTATTCTACAGTCTTGATTCAAATAATACAATAATACTAACGCAGCAATTCTCCTTGAGAAAACGGCTTTGGTGCATTGCTGAGCGGTACTGGTACTGTGAACTCCTATTCTGTTTCCCATCAGATTCAATAAAAAAGGTTTTCAGGAGATCCATAAGTACTGGTAGATATTTGTTCAGGACATTTTCATCTATGCATGGTATGGTACCTGGTAGTACCTGGTACCAATAGTAGTAGTACCGTTTCTTCGCTGAGCCTAAAATGTATTGCCAATGCCACTTTTTTCTTCTTTCATACCAGGTATACCAGGTACCTGTATTTACTAAAAAGCCTCCCGTGCTTCTTGTATCAACGAAACTGTAGTAAACGAGGTGAGCCTATAGTAATTTTGAAGGATATGATGACCCGATGTGTTATGAGTTTTAAGATTCAGCAAAGAAAAAGAATGAATACTTCCGGTACTACTCAACTACTACTACCAGGTAGCTAGTACCAGGTACTACTAACAGGTACAATTATTGTTAGATAAAATTATTACCAGGTACCACTACGGAGTGGTAGTAGGCTAGTACCAGGTACCACTGGTACCAGTGTTATTTTGTCATCGAGGTGGAGCAGTACCATAGTACGTAGCAATAGTAGTACTGGTGCCACAGTACTAATCAAATATTTTCCTGACAACAATTTCAGCGCTATTAGCTAGTATTAGCTAGTACTGTAGAACTGTTACTACGTACTCCGCGACCAGTAGTACAATAATATTACCAGGTTTAGGAGTATTACACCATACCTGGTACCTGGTACCTGGTACCTGGTACCAGTAGTCGATAAAAAGACTGAAAGCTCTAAATCACAGCCCAGCTCTAATAGATAGAGTGAACTAATAGGGACTCAGGGACACCTCGCCATCAAGATAAAAAGGCCTCTTCAAGTTCCCCAGAAGTTACAGACTTGGTCCAACAATATACAACATACATTACAAAATAAATAAAAAACTATCTCGCACTAAGAAGACACTATCGCTATTAACCGCCAATATGAGATCAAGTCAAACAGAAGCCATGGCCGCTGGGCTCATTGGTACGTCCAGGCTCTCAGATCCGTTTACTTGGGGACGGGGTTTACCAGCTATTCCAGAATCGCGACAGTTGGCTGTCAGCATTCGACCAGACAACGTCAAGTCCCTGCCAAAGAGTGCATCTTTGACATTTCAAAACATAGCTGATGATGATATCAAGCAAAGCCGCTGGGCAAGTGTGCCGACGAAACTCGACTCTCAAGACAAGATAGAGCGCATTACAAAGGCCCCTCGAAAGCCAAGATCGAGCGAGGACTTTCCAAGGACTAACGATAAGATTCTGTCTCTTCGCGCGAAGGTGACCAGGACAAATGATTCTGAAAATTCCTCCCCGAGGGCCAATGCAAAGTGGGACATTCCTCGACACGCGCTGATTGAAAAGCTGACCACTCATCAGCCTCGTCTATTGGATGACAATGATAGTCGTCTATTGGATGACAATGATAGTGATGGCCATGTTCTCCTTGGTCTCTGCAAGATTGTACAAGATCTGGCACAGTCTGCCCCTTTTCCTGACCTGAGGGGAGAAGGCTCTCCACCCGCGAAAAAGGACAAGAAGAATAAGGCAGGCCCATCCCCAGAGAACGTGCGCATAGGACGCAAGACGCGGTTATCATCGACCATCAAACGTATTCCGATCGAGTACACTGCACGATTCTCCTGTGGAAGTTCCACTAAGAAAACCGCCCTGGGCCCTCGATGTCCCATCCGACAGCTCAGTGACCCTGAAAAAATATCAGATACTCTAAAATCCATGCATCCATTGCGGAAGATGAAAGACGAAAGCGTAAGAAAACAAAATAATTGCTCACTAACGTCTTGTCACACACGTAAGCAATGTTTGGGTCAGGGGTAATGTCCAACTCTGCTTGTAACTCAAAAGATATTATTTTTTCTAAAACTGAAAAAAAAGTAGACTGCAATGACATCTTTCTGGTCCCATTGACACCAAGATTTTCTTCTAAAAGTGAATATTGCTTTGGCATAGTATCTACGAAACTCTACAGTAGACTAGTAGTTCGTTCCACTTTTCATGTTTGTTGCAATAGATGCACTTTCACGTTTAGGACTAGCTTTGCAGTTTTATTTGAGTACCGTAATGTGTTCTAGACTAGCCACCAGAATGGCACAAACGGATTTATCTTTTGGTCTTTTTCTTATGTGTTTATTTATTTATTTATTAACATTGTATTCTAGTGAACCAGTAAATGGATAAGATTAACTTTATGCTTTTGAAGGAGCTGTCAGAGTTCGTTTGGCAATCTTTTCTACCACTCGTGATGCAGCCACAAAGCCAAAGGTACCCGTCACAAAACATGCCGTACCTAGAGTGCCATCATTGCGAAATGACGATTGACCATTCGCATCTGCTGCTGCTGCTGCTGCCGCCTCGCGTTTGTTTTCTTCTTGGGAATAAACACAGGGGATACCCCAGCCTTCTGATGCTACTGCCGGTTGCTGAAATCCAAAATCTTTACATAATCGATCATGGACATTTCCCAACACTCTATCTTGTTTTTGACTGGTCTGTGACAAATCCATGTAGACAATTTTGGTTGGATCCGATTTTCCAGCAGGACTACCTACTGTCAAAATGGGAATCCCATGATCGGTACAGGCTGCTACCAAGGCAGCCTTTTCGGCGTCTTCGTCGATGGTATCGATGACCATATTGACCTTGTAATGATTTTGAAATTGGTTTGTTACAATATCTTGAACATTTTCCATCATGACAAAATCATTAATAATGGAGACGTTGCAATTGGGTTGAATCTGCATGATGCGTTCCTTCATGACCTCCGTCTTCATAGCTCCTACATTGTTGGACATGGTGTGCAATTGTCGATTGGTACTGGATATACAAATATCATCCAAATCGACCAGGACCAAGTGTCCGATCCCGCTCCGACAAAGCGCTTCTGCCGCCCATGATCCAATACCACCCATTCCAACAATGGCCACAGTAGCACCCTTTAATCGTTCCAAAATAATATCTTCCGGTTGTTGTGCCTGTTCTTCTTCCAACAGCATGTTGTTGTCGTCGTCGTCGTCGCCAATATCGTCAATGCTCGTTTCTTCCGCAGCATCGTCATCTTGATACAATCGTCCTACGGCACCAAAACGAAACCAGTGCAAAAAATCATCGTCGGCATCCAAAAGTTCGGGAGGTAAATTGCTGCTTTCAGTGGCAGTGGTAGCAGCAGTAGTAGTCGACGACGAAGATTCCATACTATTGCTGTTGCTGGCCTGCAAACGAGTGTTCGATACAAAAGGTAATGACCTTAGCAATTGTTGATTTTGTTGCTGTTGTGAACGTCGGGTAATAGCAGTGGTCGACAGGATTCCAAATGCATCCAAAAAGCGAATACTACAACTACACCGTAGTAGTAATACGATAAGAACAAATGGTCGAGTATGCATCATTATTTTTCTAATGGTGCTGTTGTTGGGATGTATCTTCGCTCTCGGGTACAGTATGTTCAAGTGGATGTGATTCAAATGAAATTCAAATAATACTGTTTTATGGTTTTGTGTCGTCCAAATTTATTTTTGTGTTGTGATGTTTTTGTTTCGTATAACACTGTATCTCGCCAAATCGCAATAGGCGTCATCCGGGGGAGTTCGCATCCGAGACAGCCACTGAAAAAGTGACAACGATAAAAAATAACTCCAATACTCCGGGATTGTTCGGAGTTGAAGAAAAACGAAGATCATCATAATAATATCATCTGTTGAGCACTTTCGAAAGCAGAGGAGTCTATAATTAATAATTATTGATCATTCACGAAAAATACACACACCGCGAATTCCTGTGCTGCCTGATCAATCTTTAATTTGTTTCAATGATTTATTCAGTTGGGATACGACGTCTGTCGTCTCTGCTGTTGTTCTTTCTGTTGCTTGCCGTCCAACTTTTTAAACCTCCAGAAAGAGTCATGGTATTTTTTACCATGAGTGGCTATGCACAACGCTATTTCACTACAGTATATAGTATGTAGATTCTGTTGGACTACAAAAGATGTAACTAGTATCACTATGACTACCCTCTTCCATCGCCATCGCCTTCTTGATCATTTTGTTTGTAGAAAGTTCCAGTACTCCTCATCAGCACACTGTACTGGCACATGAGCCGGATCTGATCGTTGCTCACCAGCGTCAGTTCTCCTGGTATCCAATCAAATCCATTGGGATCGTTCGGGTCTGCTCGAATCTGAATTTTTGCTGGAACCGTACCGCCCATACTACCCGGCCAGGACGACGTTTTGAAGGTTTCGCATCCGGCGGGCACGTTGGGATCGCCCGTTACTTTGACGGCGACCAAAATTGACGTTGCCGCTTCGCCCACCAGTAGTTGGGCAGATACTTTGACCCATTCGCGGCCGTGAGGACCGTAAAAATCATCCGAGTACCACAGTCCCTCCATCGCCTCGAGTTTTTCCGTTACGGAATCGACCAGTTCGTCGGCCTCTTCATCATCAACCTCTACCACTTTCTTTGTAATCACCGAATCTTCGTCCACCGATAAGCGCGCACTTCTACTTGTGGATCTCAATACATGGAGACCGCTGTTGTTGTTTCTGTTTCTTAAGATAGATGATCCGGAGGAAAATGAGAGAGCTTGACAACTCCCAGCTATCAGGCTTGACGTAACAAGGACAATGAATTCGAAAAGTATTTGTCGCGTCACCATCTTTTTTCTAGTTATTATTTCTGATCTGAGTATAGTTTTTGCGTCTAATACATTTCAATCGCAGTGGCCACAAAGCAGTGCCATGTGCCATAACGCAATGCGATGTCGTGTACTGGTAGAAGTAAATACTTGTACATACCAGATACCAGTGCCGTAGACCAGAGTAGCTAGTAGTCTATTATTTATTTTAGAAGAGACAACAACAAGAAGGATGCTCTCATCTCTCATCATAGGAGTACGCTGTAATCCAACGTACTGCTATTTTATTAGTGAGCCACGGATGATGAGTCAGTACCTCTACTAATAAATAGCTACTGTAGTACTGGAGTATTATAGGTAAAATGAGACCCAAGTCTTATTTCAACCGACAAGGTAGAATAACCCTATAGTAAAACAGTAGAGTTACCTATACTGTCAAATTTTGGAACAGTATACGACCTACTTTTAAGT
>Ga0100390_10002933_pt1 | contig 15050 bp, 11 predicted proteins | sample CryGeymeta201514_FD_81540 | JGI IMG/M metagenome (GOLD analysis project Ga0100390, IMG submission 81540) | Groundwater microbial communities from Crystal Geyser aquifers in Utah, USA - Crystal Geyser metaG 2015-14 | ecosystem: Environmental > Aquatic > Deep subsurface > Groundwater | place... | reverse complement strand
AAATGAATGTGCTGATTAAATTGAAATCGAGCCAAAGCCAATGCTAACGCCAAATCAATCCCTGTGATTTTATAGCAGAACCCCTTCTGGGTTCATGCTAAGGCCAACAGCTACCAATGCCGTTGCGGGGACCCCTCTCAGGGGTTTCGGGGTGCGCGCAGGGGAGAGGATTCGTCATAGTTGTTATTATTGTCAGGTTTTCATTGTTACATTTCAGGAATAACAAACGAAAAAGTTGGTTTATTTGCAAAAACGAGCCAAAAGCCAACAGCCAAAAGCTAACAGCCTCTTCAAAAAGCCAACAGCCTAATAAAAGAAGTGTGAGTGTGAGCAAGAGTACTGAGGACAGTATCCAATTAAAAATGAATGTGCTGATTAAGTCAATACGAGCCAAAAGCTAACCGCCAACAGCCAACAGCCTAATAAAAGAAGTGTGAGTGTGAGCAAGAGTCATGAGGACAGTATGCATTAGAAAAATGAACAAACTGCTTAAGTTAAAACGAGCCAAAAGCCAACAGCCAACAGCCTCTTACGATTCCAACAAACTGTTCAGCAAGCCCCCACGATCTTCTTTTTTAGTGTTAGCGCCACCGGGCGACAATTGATTGATGAGTTTGCTGATAGGCATCGACTGCAGCCAAACTTTTCCGGTTCCCCTTAGCGTAGCCACAAAAAGTCCTTCACCACCAAAAATCATCGATTTGAGATTACCTGCGCGTTGCACACTAAAATCAATACCGTCCTGAAAACCAACCACACAGCCGGTATCAACACGCAAGGTTTTTCCATTTAGTTCATGTTCGATCACTGTGCCTCCGGCGTGAATAAAGGCTTTACCATCACCCTGAAGCTTTTGTAAAATGAAGCCTTCGCCACTGAAGAAACCTGCCCCAAGCTTTTGGTTGAAATGCAGGCTGATTTTTGTTCCCAATGCAGCACACAAAAAGGCATCGCGCTGAACAATAATCCGGCCTCCCATAGCAGCTAAATCTATTGGAATAATGGTGCCGGGATAAGGAGCCGCAAAGGCAACGTGACTTTTTCCCATACCGCGATGTGTGAAGTGTGTAATGAAAATTGATTCACCGGTAATTTTGCGTGAAGCTGCTGATAATAATTTGCCAAACAGTCCTTTATCTGGCTCAGAGCCATCTCCCATTTTTGTTTCAAAGTCAATACCTTCTTTCATGTAAAGCATGGCGCCAGCTTCGGCGATGACCGTTTCGTTGGGGTCGAGCTCAATTTCTACAAACTGGATATCGTGTCCTTTGATTTTGTAATCAATTTCGTGTGATTTCATCATTTAATGTTTTTATTATAAAGGGTTTATGATTTATTTAATCCAATGAAAAGTGCGATTAAAAGTATGATAAATTTTTTAATCACACCAAAAAGCAACAGCAATCCGAACAGGGCAAAAAGCAAGGGCATATATTTAATGAAATAGGTCCAAAAATCTGCTCCGGGTTGCAAAACAGCATTATAGGGTAATTCAGGGTCATAGTAAACCGTTACTGTTGACCCAACAGCGTATTTTTTCAGATCTTTTTTGATCGATCTGAAATTACTGGTGCGTGAATTTTCACTTGTCAACGAAATCCTGTCACCTGAATAAGCCTGTTCATCTACCCAGAATTCGTAGGTGATATCCAGGGCGTACATGGCAGTGCCATCGCTTTCTGTTTGAGACACATCGGCATGTGTGATCACACCCTGAACGCTGGGCCACGACTCTGTTGCTTTGGCTTCGGCAGCCATGGGAAGGCTGAGGTAGGTGTACATTGCCCAGGCTCCGGCCAGAAATGCCACACCAACAAAAAATGACGTCAGGGAAGAGGTTCTTTGTAAGGCCATTGATTTATGTGTTTGATTTTTATTTTACATTAATTGTTAAAACAATATGCCCAAGTGTATTATCCGTATCTTCACCAGGCATTAACAGTAGGTATTCCAATAGATGCTTGCCTTTGGAAAGTGGTTGAGGTGGAACTTCTTCGTAAAATGGAGATGTCATTTGAGTAGCGGCCATTATCCCTACCTTTTGACCATCGAAGCGAGTCATAATCCATGCCCCGGAAGCGTTTACAGGCATTTTGCTGAATGCAATTTTTATCTCCAAGCCTTGGCCTTTTTTCAGGTTTAGATTTGTTTCGGTTGGATTTATGAGTTTGAAGCCATAATCTACTTTGTAATCAGGGTCTTGCATGCGCAGTCGCATGGTTGCTGTCTCAGAAATTTCACCGTTTGTTAAGGCTTTGATTTGTTTTTTGTCATTCAGCTGCACCAGCCAGCCATGCGTTTGATCAAAGGATTCAGTTCGTGTAAATGCCCAAATATCATCTGCCAGTTTAGCATGTGATTTTAAGCTTTGTTGGTCAGTGCTTACAGGGAGCAACACGTCTAATATGGCTTCAAAATGAGCTGCATCACTTTCGTTGGCAATGAAATAGTCGGGTTTTATGCTTTTGAAAAACAAAGCTGAGCTTAGCAGGTTTTCTACACTGGTCGTGGTGAAATATTGGTTTTGATAGTCCATCAAAATACTTTCCATAGTTGATGAGAAGCTTTCTTCGTTTTCACTTTGAGAAATGGAAAGCTCAATCAGGTAGAAATCAGCAGCTGAGATGGTTTTTAATTCCGGGAAAAGCTTTTCTTTTATCGTGAAATGATAATCAATTCCCGACGATAAATGGCTTAAAATTTTTAAACTATCATTTTCTGGAATTTTTAATTCGATCTTCTCAGAAGCTAATTTTTCGCCGGCTGCTCTGCTTGAATACTCAGGCATATTGTCCTCATGGCGAAATTCAATAGCATTAATTTTGCCTTGGTCATTTGTAGTGATTACAATCAGTTCAGCACGTTCGAAAAAGGTTTTTCTTACAAAAATCCATTCCTTACCTTTTTGAAAAAATCCATCGTTAAAGCTTTCATTATCAAACAAAAGCAGTATAGTTTGAATCAAGAGTGCATCTTCATCAGTTTTCAAGGAAAAAACTTTTGATACTGTTGATAAAAAGATCTGATCCCAGGATTTCTTCGATACTGCCATAGGCTTTATATTCAGCTCCGGTTTTGAGGAAAAAGGCTGAGTTTACCGGATATCCATAGCCGGAGTTTTCCAGGTCAAAGCTCAAATCTGCCTGATAAATTGTGGCATCGGTTAGCTGAGACAGATTATTGTCGCTAATTTGTTTGACGGACAGTTTTTTAGTGTTTTCGAGGTGGTTGTAAATGGCCTCGTTTTGTGCCTGTCCGGATAAGAATTGGATCAATGATAAGAGTAAAAGGCTAATTTTAACTTTTCCCATGGTCTTTTGGTTTATTCTTCTTCTTTGTCGGGATATTCATTAGGATTTTCATCCAGCAACTGATCCAGCATATTCATGTAGTTGCCTTGTTGGGAATAGGTTACGCCAGGCATTTTTTCAAACTTTGCAGCTGAAACTGCGATATTTTTTTTGAATTCAGTGGCGGTTTCAGTGGCTTTAATACCCATCACATTGGTTTCCATTTTGAGGGGGACTGATTGGCAAGTCCATACTTTTGAACCCCAAAGCGAAATCACATCGCACATACAACCCAAAAACATTTCGGGGGCCAGTTTTTCGCCGCCCAGGCTGTCGAGCAGGGCTTCGGCAAAGGCTTCTTTTTCTCTTTCGGTCATTTTCTCAATTTCGGAGTAATCAACAAGACCTTCCATACTGGTTTCCTGGCCGGTCATGGTTGCTAAATCAATAGTCCAATGCGTTGCTCCGTTTTTTATTTCGACCGAATTGGTTTGTTTTACTTGTTTCATTCCCATGATTTTGATTGTGCTGGTTGAATGGGTTTCGGTGCGGGTTTTGATGCCGTAATCGTCCCACCAAAGTTTTTTTGTTCCCGTCGTATTTCCGGAGAGTTCGTATGCCACATAGCCCGATTTGATCTGGTAAATGCTGATAGTGGATTGCGCAAAGCTAAACGTACTGCTGAAGAGCAGTATCAAACTGATGATTGTGTATTTCATTTGTTTAGGTTTAAAGTTATCAAACTGAATTGCTGCTACTTAATGCTTGTCTTGAAGCTAAAAGCATGATTATTTTGTCTGTTGGAAGGATAATAAACCTTCAGCAGGAAGGATTTGCTACCGTCATTGTTTGTGAATTGTAAATCGCACATTTCGGTATCCTGCGCGAGTTTATTGCTGGCATTTTGATCATATAAATCTATGTAGATAAGGCCGCAACCATCAGTAATATTAAGCATTAGTTGTTGATTCTTTTTTAGGTTTACTTTATACCAAAAGGCGTCATCTGTTGTTTTGAGTACCCCGCTGATTTCTTCGTTATGGTTTATCAAAATGGCATTTTCGGGTGTGCTGTTGTCAACCTGCTCAACAGATGCTGTATTTTGGGAAGAATCGTTTTTTTAAAATTTTACAAATTCCACCCGACGGTTTTGGGCTTTGCCTTCAGCCGTATTGTTGTCGGCAATTGGTTTTGATTCACCAAAGCCTTTCGATTTGAGGCGTGCGGGTGCTATTCCTAGTTCGATCAGTTTATTCATAACGACTTTAGCGCGATCTTCGGAGAGTTTTTGGTTGGTATTTTCATCGCCGTCGCTATCGGTGTGACCTTCAACCGAGAAATTTATGGTCGGGTCTTTTTGCATTACATACAAAATCTCATTGATTGGTCCCATGGATTCGGGTTTGAGGGTGGCCTTTGCCACATCAAACTGGATTCCGGTAACGATGATTTTGCCGTCTTGAAGTGCCCTGTCGTAGTAAGGCACGCCACCTTCGGCGATCCGGAAATTTTTCATGTACCAGGTTTTACCGCTGGCGTGTTCGGCAAAATAAGCCTGTATGGAAATACCTGTCGGGTTTTCGCCCATGCGCGGGATATTTAGCAGCCGGTTTTCATCAAGATAGACTTTCAATTGCCCATTGGTGTGGGCAATTGAAACATGAATCCAATTGCCTTCTTCTCCATCTTTACCCGAATCATACTCGCTGGTTATCTCTTTATAATCAGCTCGATTCAGGTTGACTTCCAATTCGTCCTGATAAAAGTTTTTTTGGTTTTTCTGGTCATAAAAAAACACTTTCAAACGGTTGCCGCTTGCCGGACGATAAATATCAAATTCAACAGTAAACACGTCAGGAAGGTAGTCTTTGTCAGCATTTTTGAGGTAGGGAACTATCATCGGACTTCCATCCAGGAAAGCAATCACATTATCGCCATTCACTGTCATAATCTCAACTTGTCCCTTCACCAAATCCCATCGGCCTGGGAATTCGCCGTTTCGTTCAGAGGCAGCAGGAGCATCTTCGAAGATAATATGATCGCCTGGCACAAAATCAAATTTCGACCATTGCACATCCATTTGGGGTTTATTGTCGGCTTGTTGCGATCCTGTTTGTTTATTTTCATTTCTTTGATTTTCAGGAGTATCATTGGCGTCAGTATTCTGTTTTTGGTTTTTACCTTTTTTCTTGAAGATACCGCCAACTCCTTCCTCCAGTTTATCAAAGCTTTCATCGATAGCTTTGTCTGTTTTTTTATTGGCACGCTGATTGGTTTCGCGGTTGAGTTTCTTTTTAAGGTCAATTTTTATTTGTGCCGTTGAGGAAACCGAAAAAATAAGTGCTATAAACAGCACAAGCAGCCTGAAATATTTCATCCTGATTGGTTTTTAGTTAAACAATGAAGCAAATTTAGGCGGATGAAAGTGTTGCAACAGTGCAAACTTGAGACTGACCCAAATACTTTTGAATTCGCTGGGTTTTAGGCAAAATACGTCATATCAGTCAAAATGGTTTGTTTACTGAAAGTAGCTTACAATTAAAGGGTAAATCACTATGATACAATTTAGTATCAGGTTCTAAAAAGCGTTTCTTTGGAGAAGTTTTCCGAAACTAATCCGCTAAGGCAAATAATAAATTGAACCTTCCGTGGCCATTAGTAATCCAACCCAGATCCTGATGAGTAGCATGGGAATACGCACCAATGTAAAAGCAATGGCAAAAGGCAGCATCATCGAAAAATGCGTGCCAATGCCCACATCTTAAACGTATTTCTGCGCAAAAACACTCACAATTGGAAAATAGGGTTAAATAGGGGCTATCACATTGGAACAAGCAACTACAATACGATAGGCAGCCTGTGTAGTTTCGGGCAAATAGCCCATAAGCATCTGCATTGTAACAAAAATAGGTGCCAGCAGCGCCCATTTGGCAGATGCGCTTCCCATGATCAGGTTCACAACCGACGAAACCAGGATAAAGGCTACCCGAAGTGTTGCGCCGGTAAGCCCTTTGGCTTTGAGTACCTCAGGGTCTTATAAAGCCAGCACACTCTTCGATGGTCATATTTGATTCGGGTTTATAGGTTCCAAGGCGACAAACGAGTATTTTTTCGGTTATCCAGGTGCCAGCCAAACACACAAAAGACACCGAAGCAGCCATCAGGTTATAATTGGAGAGCGGATTTACGGTATAGGATTGGGTGAGGATTTGGGTGGCAGGCTCAGTAAAGGCAGCGATTATCGGGTCGAGGCCGGTAAGGAAGATGTTGGCTCCAAAGCTGCCCTAACCGCAATCAAAAGCAGCTCTTATGCCGGCAAGTGGTTACCTGCTTATACCTAAAGATTACTCTGCCTGGCCGTGGAAACCTGGCAAAGGTGGAAACCATTTTAGTCATGATGAGCTGAAATCCATCACGCGATAGCAGGTTGAGCACTTCTATGGCATCAACGGGATTACCTTCTTTATCCAGCAAGCCGGCCGCTTTGCCCGGATGATCAACTGTGATGCCTCCAAAAATCCACGAAAGCAGCAGGTTGAGCATCATCGGAATGAAAAATAGCGTTACGGGCTGTGGGAGCTTGTTGCCGATAATTGCTAGCTCGTCGAGGACACGTTTAAGAAATTCCTTTTTGGGCTTTTGCTGTGTCATGAGTTTGTGTTGTTGTCGTTTGTAAATCGGTATTGCGTGACTGTAATAATGTTTACAGAAGATTGAAAACATTACAATCTGATGCAGATTCAAAAGCTGTGGTCAAGTGGCGTTTTTATCGAGCATATCAACTATTTTAATACACTGTAGCACAATGGTTAGAGTAAAATTATCATTGAGGTGTTATAAAAAATCATAAAGACTTTTTTTTGACTTTTTTACTTTTCCTGTAATGTATTTTATCGCTTATCAGTGTTTGAATTTTTTTTTTGCTACTTCAACAACCTGGCAATCTGATCAAGTGAAATTTGTTTGCCTAATTGAAATTTGATATTTAAAAACCTTAACTTGCAGGCAATTTAGTAGTAATGTACTGCAATTTAATCTAAACCGACTTCTATGACCAAAACTACAGCAGTGCAGCTGCACGTGCTTTTTGAGGATATCATTCGCAAAAATGCTACAAGAGATGCTTTTTCTGATTATGGTGCTGAAACAAATACCTACCAACAGGTAGCTGAGCAAATACTTGTTTTGCAGGATATTTTTAAAAATTCCGGTATTCAAAAGGGAGATAAAATTGCGCTTACAGGCCATAACAGTTCAGTCTGGGCGATTACTTTTCTGGGGATACTGTCCTATGGTGCTGTAGTGGTTCCTATCCTGCCTGATTTCTCGACCGAGAATATCCATCATATTGTAAATCATTCTGATTCAAAGCTTTTATTTGCCTCGGCTTCGGTTTTGAGACGTATCGATCATGAGCATCTTCCTAAAATTGTAGGAATCATAAGCCTGGTGAATCATGAAGTGCCATATGACCCCAAAGGCAAATTAAAAACAGCTTTGGATACGGCGGTTGCGGCGAAGCAACAACAGCATAATGCGCTTGAATCACTCAGATTTACACCTGGCAAGCCGGATGATGTTGCCGTTATTTCTTATACCAGTGGTACTTCCGGTTTTACTAAAGGAGTGATGCTGCCCCAACGCAGTCTTTGGTCGAACATTATTTTCGCACAAGAGCATATGCCTTTGAATGCAGGGGATCAGATCGTTTCTTTCCTTCCACTGGCGCATGTTTTTGGCTTGCTATTCGAGTTTTTATTTCCTTTCACGAGGGGGTGTCATGTGCATTTTCTTACCAAAGTTCCTTCGCCGGCCATCGTTACAAAAGCCTTTGGCGAGATCAGACCACACCTCATACTTTCTGTTCCATTGGTAATCGAAAAGATTTATAAAAAGCGCATACTGCCGAAGATTGATAAGCCTGTGATGAAACTGCTGCTTAAGACACCTGTTATCAGTGGTGTAATAGAACAGAAGGTGAATAAAGCCTTAACTGAAACCTTTGGGGAGCGTTTTAGCGAAATCGTGATTGGCGGCGCGCCAATTAGTGAAGAAGTTGAGCAGTTTTTCCGTAAGATAGGGTTCCGTTATACCGTTGGTTATGGCATGACCGAATGCGGGCCGTTGATCAGCTATATCGGGTATAAAAAGTCAAAATTTCGCTCAGCGGGTAAAGTGGTCGATCGGATGCAGATAAGAATCTCAAAGAACGATCCCGACACTGAAACCGGCGAGGTGCAGGTAAAAGGCGATAACGTGATGCTTGGTTACTATAAAAATGAAGCTGATACCAAAAAAGCTTTTACGGAGGACGGCTGGCTTCGCACAGGCGATCTGGGGTATTTGGATGCCGATGGTTACCTTTACCTGAAAGGTCGGAGCAAGAATATGTTGCTTGGGCCTTCCGGGCAAAATATCTATCCCGAAGAGCTGGAAGCTCGTATCATGAATCTGCCCTGTGTGGCCGAATGCGTGGTTAAACAACAAAATGGAAAGCTTGTAGCCATGATTTATCCCGACAGGGAAGCCATGGAATGCGATCGACTTGATTTTCCTGACATAGAAAATAAAATGAAGGAAATGCTTAAGCATCTCAATAAGGAACTCCCTGCTTATGAACAAATTAGTGGTGTCGAAATTGTAGATATAGAGTTTGTGAAAACCCCGAAAAAGAATATCAAAAGGTATTTGTACACTTGATTTTGCATGCCTATCATGAACAATGAACACAGATCAACGAATTTCTTCGTATGATAATTCTCTATAGGAAGAAAAGAAAATCAAAGTCTCTGATAATAAAAATGTAGGTAATTGATATATAACAAGGTATTGAAATGGTATTTATCAATTCGTTTCTCATTTTAATTTTTCATAAACTTTTTCACACAACAGACTGCTTATATACATTGAAAGCCGTTTATTCATTTCGGGCTGGGAATAATAGCAAACAACGGGAAGCACCCATTCCAGCAATGCCATATAATAGGGGATGATATCGGGATTTCCCTGTGTGCTTTCAAAGGCATATTTTCTCATTTTTAATGCCAGAGCCATATGTTTCTGTGCTTTTTCCTGATGTTGCCCGGTATAGGTAAATTCCGGAATTTCCTGCAGGCTTTTAGCAGCATAAAAACCGCTAATAAAATGCAGGTATGCATTCATATCATCCTGATTTTCCAATGGGGCATTATCAGTCAGGAATATTGCTTCCAATCTTGCAAAATCGGAGATGACAGACCGCGGTTTGGTCTCAGAAAAATCGATCAGATAAATATTCCTGTTTTCATCCAGCAGGATGTTTTGCATGTTTAAATCGCCATGACAAATCCCTTCGAAATAGTGGATACCCTGGTCTCTGCGTTTCGGGTATTCGTGTTTCAAAAACCAATAGGGATTTAAGACAGGACGGCTGCTTTCTGCGATTTCTATATACTGATCATCAGCATTAATGGAGAAAAGATCGGATACGGTTTGGTAAATATGTGGAAAAAAGGTTAAGGTTGGATCATGGTCTTTGAAGGGAAAAATAGTTGATTTTACGGGCTGACCATACCAGGGCTTTAAAATCTTGAGGAATATCTTATCGAACAGCGGTCCTAAAATTTCCATTTTTTCTTGATGGAAATAGTGTGTCAACCATTTAAGTTGGGATTCTTCGCCGCCAATGCCTACAAAATTGTACACCAAAGCACCTTTGTCGCCTTGAAATTCAGTGCCGAGTACTGATGCGCTGTTATTAAAAATATAAGGGAGGGCGTATTGCTGACAGCGTTCCGATTCCCTTGTAATCATTGCGCGGTTGGCTACCTTGAGCACAGTAGGCCGTAATTTCCTTTCATGCTTATCGAAAGAAGCGACTTGAAAAGTCTGCGCCGAAAATCCTCCATGCAGAGGTTCAATTACCACACGGGCAGCATCGGCATAAAGTTTACGAATCAAAAAACGCTGATAAGGTTCGAGGGTCAGCTGTTCGTTTGTTTCAATTTTCAAACGTTGCGAATCAGCATCTGCGATACCCTCAGGGAAAAAGAGCCAGGCAATGGGATCCTGTAGTTTTTCATCAACCAAAATAGATTCAAGCGCGATAATATTATCGATGTTTAAACTATCGGTCAAGAATTTTGAAAACGAAGTGGTATCATCGGCTTGATGCAGTGTTTCAAGTTTGAATGACAAACCAACAGCATTGCTTGCACCAGCCTTGACAATAATTTGCTGATGAAAATAGGGTAGCTGCTGCCAAAGTTCCCTGTTGTCTTTTTCGGCTTCAACATCCAGTACGATACTCAATGAAGGATTTTCAGGGTCGCGGTTTAGTAGAACTATCAGCGCACTTTCCTTGAATTGCTGTTGTTGCTTTGCCAGTCTGGATGCCGAAATAAATTCCTGCATCATCATCTGAAGTTCTTTTGTTGCTAAAATACCCGATGCCCGCCCGCTAAAAGAAACAGCTCCGAGGGATAATACGGCAATGTTAGCAGCATCCGAAGCAAGCCTGAAATCAGCAGGAATTCTAGTATCATCGGGCATAAACCCGGCGCAAGTTCCGGCAGTTACAAATAAACCATGAGCCGTATCTTCTGTTAGTTCCGTTTCTGCTGAAGCACCATAGCCAATCGACAATACAAGTTCATGACATCCTATCATATCAATCGGTTTCCAATATAGCAGTGGTAATTTTGCTTTGCAGTCTGCCCGAAATCGAAAGGTTTTGTTGCCCATTTTAAAATCGATGGGTTCAGCACAGTCAGACTGCAATTTTTCGATTTCCAAAGCAGCCAGCTCTGTCGTTTCGACAAGATTAAAAACACGGTGCAGACCGGCCATTTCAATTACCTGAAAAACCTCAGGTAATAAACCGGTAATAATCAGTTTGCCCCTGGCAGCGAGCATTTTTTTATGGGATTTAAGTAGAATGCGTATGCCGGCACTCGAAAGGTAAGCACAGTGTCCCAAATCGATAATCAGGAAGCTGGTAGAAGCCAGCAGTGGCTCAACCGCCATTTCAAAATGGGTACTACTTAATGCATCCAACCGGCCCGAAACCTTTAATATCGGGGCAGTCTTTTCATTTTGAATGAGTTCGAAGCTGTTCATCTTTTTAATTTTTCATTCTTGGGCTTTGCTCTCTATTTCAAATGTTTGCCTTATAATCTGATAGGCTTAAAGCTAATAAATTATAATAATTTGATCGTTAAGGCATTGGAACTCCTTCGAACCACTCATTCCATATCGTTTCGAATGTGCCATCTGCCTTCATGGCATCAAGGTGACTTTGCCATTGCTGGACAGTACTGGCAGGTGTGCTGAGGCTGAATGCGATATAACCCTTAAAGTTAAGTGCTTCCATTTGTTGTGTAAGATTGCTTATAGGAATATCGTTCAAATCAGCCAACCATTTTATACTCACATCGGTAAGGAGCAGCGCATCAACTTCGCCTGTAATAAGTTGATTAAAAGCATCCTGAGGTGTGATTGCCGTAGCTACAATGTTTGGAAAATCATTGTTAATAAGAAAATCATGGGTAAACCAACCTTTTGGCGTGGCTATCGATTGAAGTGCTTTAGCTTGATCAAGTGTTTCAATAGTGAGTCCCGAAGGTGCCAGGGTGTAAAAATGTGATCTGCTTGAAGAAACCGGGCCTACCCACTGAAACATATTTTCGCGTTCCGGCGTGCGGGCGGTATTAAACAGGGCGCTGTTTGGCAGGTATTGCACAATGTCATAAGCATTATTCCACAAAGTCAGGTTGATGTTGTTGAGATAGCCTGTTCTTGTCATAATTTCTTTCACAATATCTACGGAGGAGCCTCTAACTTCAGCTGAGGTACCATGGCCATATTCAAAGCTGCTCGGTGGTGAATTTTCAGTATAAAGTTGAATGGTTCCTGCGATGTAATTTTCAGGCATAAATGGTATGTAATTCCTTACAATTGATACCGTACTTTTATCTTCAATCATCGATTTTATCTCATGCTGAACATTGTTTACTACTGCATCACTTACATCATTTGAAAAAGCAATATAATAATAAACAGTTCGGTAGCTTGTTACCACATGGACGTTTTCCAAATAATAACCCGAAGGAAGTGCGGAAATTAAATGGTAAAAATCGCTGGCAATAAATCGTATCTCACTATTCATAAATGCCTCCAGTGCCTCACTGTAGGTTTCGAAATAGACCAGATTTGTAAAACCCATTTCTTCGAGGGTAGTAGTTTCCCACCAGTCGGTTACTACTGCTATCGAAGGAAGCTGTTTACACTCTTCAATGGGCAGGGGAAAGACAAAGTTCGATTCTCCATTTTCAAATAGGGCATACATTCCCTTACTTGTCGGACCAGCCCATTTGAACAAATCAGCGCGTTCAGGGATATACGTTGTTGATAACAGTGCTTTATTGGGGCCACTTAAGATCGCATTATAGGCTTTCTGCCATGAATTGGTCATGCTCATTTCCATATCGACACCTGCATTTTGCATGGCCTCGGCAGCAATATCAGCATCTATTCCAACAATTTTCTCATTGTCAGTAAAAACGTAAGGAACAAATTCGCTGCCGAAAACCTGAATGGTTTCTTCATTGTTGTTGTCCTCTTTTTTGCAGCTGTTTAGGATGAAAAATGCTGAGATCATTAAAAGTGAAGCAGTGATCAGCAATAGCTTGGTTTTCATGAACTTTGTTTTAATGGTTTTTCCTATAAAATTCCATTTTGGGATTTGATTGTATAAAAATATGGAATCTTTTAATCCGTTAAAGGGTTCCCTCAATAAAAAAGTATGGGTTTAATTGAATACCCGCAAAAATTCATTACTATAGAGAGCAATGCAGGAGGGAAATGAATAAATCCAATAGATGAAATTTATGCCGTAATCCGATAATTCATGGATGGATCTATTAACAAAGGCTTAATCCAACAGACGCAGCATTTCTTCAATTTTTGGCCTGCTGGTATCAGTTGTATCAAGAATCTGATCTGCCAGATCGGTTTTGTATTGCTGCAGTCCCAGAATCTTTTCTTCTACGGTATCTTTGCTGATAAAGCGGTAAACAAACACTTTTTTATCCTGCCCGATGCGATGTGCGCGACTCAAAGCCTGTAATTCGGCAGCAGGATTCCACCATGGATCGAGCATAAACACATAGCCGGCTTCAGTGAGGTTGAGTCCGAAGCCACCAGCTTTGAGCGAGATCAAAAAAACTTTTGTTTGATCATCATCCTTAAAGCTTTGAATCACCTTTTCGCGATTTCTTGTGGAGCCGGTAAGCATGGCGTATTGATGCTTTTCGTCGTCAAGCCATTTAGCATAAAGCTTCAGATGGGTGGTGAAGGAAGAGAAAATCAGAACTTTCTGGCCTTCATCGAGCAGGGTATTCAGTTTTTCGGTTACCAACAGGAATTTACCGCTTTCCGTAATAGCTTCTTTCAAAACTAATGCAGGATGATTGGCTATTTGCCTCAAACGCATCAGTGCCCTGAGTACCAATACGGGCAGCGAAACCTTTTGTTCTGGTGATTCCTGATTGTGTAAAATGACATTCCTGAGCTGACTTTTTTCTGTTTCATACACCTCTTGTTGATCGGGAAGCATTTCGCAATAGCTGATGATTTCCGTAAGCGGAGGAAGCTCAGTGGCTACCGCCTGTTTGGTTCTGCGCAGTATAAAAGGCTTGATAATGCGCTTCAGGCTGGCAGCGGCAGCTTCATCGCCAAATTTTGTTAAAGGTGTTACATAATAATTTTCAAACTGATCCTTATTACCCAATAAGCCTGGATTGGCAAACTCCATCTGCGACCGCAGATCATAAAGGCTATTTTCGATGGGTGTGCCTGTCATAGCGATGCCGGTTTCCCTGACCAGCCCATATGCAGCTACAGTGGTTTTGGTGCTTGTGTTTTTTATGACCTGGCTCTCATCAAGTACAACAAATTTAAAATCAATGGTTTTTAAAATTTCAATATCGTTGCGAAGGGTGCCATAAGTTGTCAGAATAATAGGTTGTTTGCGCCATTGCTCTTCCGAAAGTTTGCGATCAGTGCCTGTATAATTGATGTAATTCAAATGGGGAGCAAAGCGCCTGAACTCGTTTATCCAGTTGTGAATCAGTGAGGCTGGCATCACAATTAATCTGGGTTTTTGGGTAAGGTTTTCTTTTGGATCTTCGGGCTCTGGCCCGGAAGTTGCAAACAGATCCAATTGTTTTCCCGGCGATAGGGTGGTAAGGGGAGTGGTCTTTTTGTTGAAGCTTCCGTTTGGATACCAATGTAATAACAAACTAATGATTTGCAGGGTTTTACCAAGTCCCATATCATCAGCGAGAATGCCGCCGAAGGATTGTTTCGATAGCCAGATCAGCCATTGAAACCCAATTTTTTGATAGGTTCTGAGCTGCGCCTTATAGAGTGGAGGATAGGGCAAAAGTTCGCTGGCTTTTTTTGGAAAAATTTCCTGAGGGTCGTACACTTTGGTGTCAGGAATCAACATCTCATGCTGCTTTTTGATCCTGAGTCGCTCATGTTCGGCATGTTTGGCATGTACTAATAAACCGCGATACTGGCTAAACCAGGCTTCAGGGATCAGAAAGCTTTGTCCGTTTTTCAGCTTATAAATTCTTTCCCCATTGAGCAGGTGATTTTTGAGTGCTACAAATGGGAACTCCAGCTCGCCTGCCTGTACCATCATGTGCAGATCGAACCAATCCCGTTCGATGGTATAATCAGTTTGTAAATGCGGTTTGGCAAGCAAAAAGACTTTTT
>Ga0100390_10002910_pt1 | contig 15102 bp, 16 predicted proteins | sample CryGeymeta201514_FD_81540 | JGI IMG/M metagenome (GOLD analysis project Ga0100390, IMG submission 81540) | Groundwater microbial communities from Crystal Geyser aquifers in Utah, USA - Crystal Geyser metaG 2015-14 | ecosystem: Environmental > Aquatic > Deep subsurface > Groundwater | place... | reverse complement strand
GATATTATCAACGACAGCATCCGCCAAACTTTCGCGCGCTCGGTCAATACTTCCCTTACTTTAGTCTTGACTCTTTTGGCGCTTTTTTTCTACGGCCCACTCGTTTTAAAATATTTTGTGCTTTTAATTCTAACCGGTACGGTTATCGGAACTTATTCGTCGATTTTTATCGCCTCTCCTTCGCTTTTATTTTTTAAAAATAAACCCCGTTAGAAGTAAGAAATTTTTGGTTTCTGCCGATTTTTCCCATTAGAAAAATCGGACTTCTAATGGGGTAAATAAAAAATCCTCACCGATACTTTGGCGAGGATTAAATACTTTCCTTATTATTATCTGGATATTATAAACGCAGCATTTCTGTATTTTCTGCCGTTTTTATCATCACAACGATAACACCAATGATTGCCGCTACAACAAACGCAATCAGTGTTGTTTTCCACCTTATATCCAAACCCATTGATTAAAATTTCAATAAGTTTGAGTAAGTTAAAACTGACATATCGCTCGTTTCTTCTACGAGCGAACATATAAGCTTTTATCGGCGCCATTGCTGCTGACACTTTTTTAAAATAATCATTGTCAAACTTGAGACAGTTGCTACATATTGACGGCAAAAATTCAATTTGCGTTGTGTTTGGCAAACCGCCGGCGTCTTCCCATTTATGCAAAAAATTTTTTACAACTCCTTGCGCGATGGATTTCCATCCTCCATGAAGCATTCCTGAAATACCGATTGCTTCATCATGAAAAGCGATCGCCGGACACCCGCCGGGAAAAAATACTGCCGCGCCAGTACCGCGATAAATAACGCCGTCGCAAAATATCTGATAAGCTTCTCTTTTCTTAATCTCTTCAAAAAACCAAATATTATTACCATGCTCTTCGACGCGCATAATAATATATTCAGTTTGATTAAAACCAGAAATCGCAAGCGCCCTATCTGCAACTTCAAACGCTTTATCAAACGAACCGTCGGGATAAAAATTCCCCGCCACCCTTAAAGTCATTCCGGCAAAAGAATTACCACCAAGCTGTCTGAATATAAATTGTCTATCCATCTTATCCTCCTGTATATATTTTTATTTAATACTTTAAATAAAGTAAAGTTTTCTACACAAAATGTCAACCTTTATTTTTATTTATTAAAAAGATATAATTTATAAGAATTCCGAGCATTGTTTACACTCTGCAATGTAAAATATAAAGTTTTTTCAACCCGCTCACGCCCCTCCGCTCGCGAGCGGAGGGGCTGCGCTTCCGTTAAGGTTTTAAAAACTTTATATTTTCCATTGCAGATATATTAGAATTAGAATATGTTATTTTCCAGCAGATTGTCTTGAAGAACGTCCCGCAACCCCGACGGGCTTGGTTCTGCCGAAGGCGAACCGTCGGGGCGAGGGTGAAGAAATTTTTGCCGCTGGAGCAAAAATATTCTGGTTCTAAAAGGCAATCTGCTGGAAAATGTAAATAACGCTCGGAATTCTTACATTATCATACAAACATGGAAACATTGTTGTTTCAATACTTGCTTTTATGGAAGCCTTTGGGCTATTTTTTAATTTTTATCGGACTGGCGCTTGAAGGAGACGCTGCATTGTTTATCGCTTCGTTCTTAACCTATCATAGATTTTTTGATATCGGAAAATTTTTTTTAGCCGCTTTCAGCGGTTCTATGGTCGGCGATGTTCTTTGGTATTGGCTCGGCTATAAAATAAACCACTCATCATCTTTTATAAACAAAATAACCAATCGCATAAAATTCGCCGATGACCATTTAATTAACAGGCTGTCGCGCACAATTTTTATCTCAAAATTTATTTACGGCACTCATCATCTCGCCATACTTCGCGCTGGCATCCTGAATATCGATTTAAAAAAAATAATTAAATATAATTTTCTTCCGACTTTGATTTGGATTTTACTCATTGGCGGTTTGGGATATTTATTCGGCGCGTCTTTTATTCTTATTAAAAAATATGTGCGGTTTGTTGAAATAGGTCTGCTTATCGCTCTCGCGCTTTTCTTTATTATTGAAAGATTTATCAAGAAACGCTCGGAAAAAAAATTATAAATTGACAAAATTTATTTTAACGGCGACAATAATGCAATGGAAAATGAAAATTTAAAAACCGAAAATAATAAAGACTATCTCTTGCCCGCCAGTATTGTTATCGCCGCTTTATTGATTGCCGGCGCTTGGATTTACACCGCTGGTCTTAAAAACATTGAACCGAAAAAATCTAGTCAAGAATTGGGGAAAATAGCCCCGAATATAGAAAATGTAAAACTCGTGAGCGCCGATGACCACATCTTCGGCAATCCTAACGCCGAAATAAAAATCATTGAATTTTCAGATATGGAATGTCCATTTTGCAAAAGATTCCACGCGACAATGAAACAAGTAATAAATGAATACGGCGACAAAGTAGCGTGGATTTATCGACACTTCCCGCTTGAACAACTTCATCCGCAAGCGAAAAAATCCGCGATTGCCTCGGAGTGCGCAACGGAAATCGGCGGGAACAACGCCTTCTGGCGATATCTTGACGAATATGTGGACCTGGAAGAAATCGTTTCCGAAGCATCTTTTTCTCAAATAGCCGAAAATATCGGGCTTAACCGCAATCAATTTAAAACCTGCTTAAACAGCGATAAATTTAACGATAAAATAGATTCTTATATCCAAGATGCGGCGAATTCCGGCGCTCAAGGAACGCCGTATAGCGTTATTATTAATAAAAACAATAAAAAAACTTCCATTAACGGCGCCTTGCCTTTTGAAGACTTTAAAGACCAATATGGCGAAACGCAAAAAGGTGTAAAATCTCTTATTGAAGAAACGCTATTAAATTGAATTATGAATCCCCCACATAAATATTTATGTGGGGGATGAATTAAGAATTATGAATTATGAAATTAACGAACCTTAAAAATTCCGACCCGGAAATTTACAAACTTATTGTTGCCGAAGACAAACGGCAAAAAGAAACAATAAACCTGATTGCTTCGGAAAATTTTGTTTCCGAAAGCGTTTTAGAAGCACTGGGTTCAGTTTTCACTAATAAATACAGCGAAGGTTATCCAGAAGCGCGTTATTACGGCGGTAATCAATTCGCCGATAAACTGGAAAAAATTTGCCAAGAACGCGCCCTTAAATTATTCATCCGCCAGCCGGCGAATCGTTACAAATGGTCTGTTAATGTTCAACCATATTCCGGTTCTCCGGCAAATCTGGCAGTTTTTTTGGCATTAATTCCTGTCAGAGGGAAAATTATGGGAATGCGACTTGATATGGGCGGACACCTTACACACGGCCATAAAGCCAGCGTCACCGGCAAACTTTGGAAACAAATTTCTTATGACGTCAACCCAAAAACCGAACAATTAAATTACAATGAAATTCTACGAATAGCCAAAAAAGAAAAACCAAAATTGATTATCTGTGGATATACTGCTTATTCGCGAATTATTGATTTTAAAAAATTCCGGAAAATCGCTGATACTGTTAATGCGTATTTAATGGTAGATATGTCGCACTTCGCCGGCTTGGTCGCCGGAGGCGTTTATCCTTCTCCTTTTAAATACGCCGATATCATCACGACGACAACGCACAAAACTCTGCGAGGACCAAGAGCCGCGCTTATATTTTCCAAAAAAAACGTATTTCATCTTCTTAACGATCGTGGGCATGATGAAATAAGAAAAAAACAAAAAAAATCTATTTCTAAATTAATCAATAAATCTATTTTCCCGGGCTTGCAAGGCGGGCCACATATGAACCAAATTGCTTCGGTCGCCGTAGCTTTAGCGGAGGCGACCCGCCCGATTTTTAAAAAATATAGCCAGCAAATAATAAAAAACGCTAAAACGCTCGCTATGGAAATGCAAAAATTCGGCTGGCGGATTATTTCCGGCGGGACTGATACGCATTTATTTTTAATGGACACGTGGTCGGCCGGAATCAGCGGAAAAACAGCCGAAATCGCGCTTGAAAAAACCGGCATAATTGTTAATAAAAACACGATTCCGTTTGATAAAAGAAATCCCATTGACCCGTCCGGAATAAGAATTGGCACAGCAGCAATCACCAGCCAAGGATTGAAAGAAAAAGATATGATAAAAATCGCCAAAAAAATTGATATAATTTTGAAAAAGATTGACCCCACACATAAAAATTTATGTGTGGGATTGACAAAGCATAAAAATTATGTTAGGTTGAAATAAAATTTGCAGTAAATTTATAAAAAAATAAGGAGGTTTTTATGAATGAAAATAGTTGGCTTTGTCCTTGCGGCGAATGGAATAGGCCTGATGCTTCGCATTGCGAAGAATGTGGCCTAAAAGAAGAAGGGAACCACCAAATGTGGACGCCAGATGGATTTGTGTGTCCACACTGCGGGACATCAAATCCTGACGGTCACAATAAATGCGGCAATTGTGACCAAAATCCATACGTTATGCCGCCCGCAGACGCAAAATTAACAAAAGAGCAATTGTTAATTTTGCGAGCGGCAACGCGCCGCTTCGTATTAACATAGGCTTAAAGATTTCTGTCTTTAAGCCTATTTATTTTCCACGTTTTCTAAAATCTTTTCCACGATTTTTTTCTCATCCCACGGAATTTTTTTATTATTTTCAACACACATTGACGATTCTCCGCCTTTGCCAGTCAAAATAACAACATCTTCTTTTCGCGCCAAAGACAGCACTTTTTTAATAGCTTCTTGACGGTCAATAATTTTATAATAATTTTTTGGAATTTGAAATTTAGAATTTGGAATTTGTGAAAATCCAGCTGTAATATCGTCTAAGATATTAACTGGATTTTCATTATATGGGTCTTCGTTCGTTAAAATAATCTCATCGCAATATTGAGCCGCGATTTCACCCATTTTCGGCCTTTTCCACTTATCCCTGCCTCCGCCCTGCGCCCCCAAAAGACATATTAATTTGGATTTAGGATTTAGGATTTTAGATTTAAGATTTTTAATAGTTTTATAAACTGCTTCCAAACTTGCCGGTTCATGGGCATAATCAACAATCACTGTAAAATCCTGCCCTTTATAAATTAGTTCCATTCTGCCAGCTGGCGGTTTTGCTTGTGCCAGCGCTTCTTTTATTTTTTCAATTGGAATATTTTGCGACAAAACGACACAAATCGCCGCTGCGGCGTTATAAACATTAAACTCCCCGATTAGCGGCATTTCAATTTTAATATTATTACATTTCAACTGCGATAGCAGTTGAAATGTAATTTCAAATTCTGTTTTATTAGAAAATAATTCAATATTTAAAATTTGTAATTTATTTAAAAATTGAAAATTAGAAATTGAAAATTTTATCCCATATCCATATTTATTTTTAATTTCCGGCTTTAAAAAATATTCAATGTTTTCATCATCTAAATTATAAACCCCCACACTATTTTCTTTCTTGCCCCCACACCATAAATTTTGGAAATTTTGGTGTGGGGGTGAAGCCACTTTTTCAAATAATTTTACTTTCGCGTTCCGATAATTTTCAAAACCACCATGCCGTTCAATGTGTTCCGGCGATAAATTGGTAAAAACCGCAACATCATAATCAATAAACCGATGACGATATTGAAGAATGCCCTCAGAAGAAGTTTCCACCACCGCGTATTCGCATTTTTCTTTAACCATTTGCTTTAATAATTTTTGCAACTGAAATCTGCCAAGCATTGTTTGTTTTGTTTCATTTTTCCATTCTTTATCGCCTATCCGAAAATTTACCGTTGTCGCCATCCCGGTTTTATGACCGCTAAAATTCAAAATCTGAGCGATTAAATTACAAGTAGTTGTTTTCCCCTTGGTACCAGTAACGCCGATAACTTTCATTTTGTGAGACGGAAAATCGTAGAAAAAAGCGGCTAAAAAAGCCAGCGCGAAATGATAAATCGGCTGAAAAAACTTAAATATAAAAGATGGAATTATTTTTTTAAAAAAAAATAAAATATTATTCATAAATCTTAAATCCTAAATCATAAATCATTTACAAATAGTCTTCCGGATTAATAATTACGCCGATAGGCACTAATCCTTTTGCCGGCGGCTTTGATATCATTCTAATACTCGGCGCCCAATAAACGCCAAAATGAAGATGCGGACCAGTGGAATGTCCCGAGCCATACGCTCCACGAGCTCCGCCGGAATAAGCAATCACTTGCCCCCGAATTACTCTTGCCCCCTCTTTAATATCGGGAGCGTATTTTGACAAGTGCGCGTACAAAGTTGAAAGATTATTATCATGTTGTATTAAAATATATCTTCCATATTGATAATTCTTCCAAACGCCGAGATCATTGTTGCCAGTCGCAACAATAACACCATCAGAAGCCGCCATAATGGGTGTACCAGGCGGAGTACCAATATCAAGGCCATTATGCGGCTTACCCTTGTAAAGATAAGAGATTTCTCCCTGATGCTGGGTTACGCGACCAATGCCGCCGTCCTTAACAAGTTTTATCGGCCAAGTAAAAATGCCCGGCCTTTTTGACGGCAAAAGACTCGGGTCAAACGACCGCCGAAGTTCGTCTTCTAGTTCGCTGATTTCGTCGGAAATAGCTCGTTGCTGTTTTTCCAATTCGCTTAATTGTTTTTGATAATTTTTCTCCTGATTTTTAGTTTGTTCCAAAAGAGATTGTTTCACTTTTTTAATTTCATCTGCTATCGTCTTTTTATTTTTTAACGTAAAATTTTCCACTTCTCTTTCCTGCTTTTTTTCGGTCGTTTTATCAAGAGAAAAAACTAAATCATCTTTTAAGAAAGTAAGCTTATTAACTTCCGTGGAAAGATTATTATTCAAATCGGCCAGCGTCTGCGCTTCAAAAACGCCGTCGGACAAAGTTTTATTTTTCAAAAATGTCACCAATGGCGACTCATTTTCTTTTTGCTGAAGTTCGCGTAAAATCTCCGCAATAGCGTCTTTTTTCTGGATAATTTGTTTTTCCGAATCGGATATATTATATTGGAGCGATTCCACTTCCAGCCCCAATTTTTCAATGTTTACTTCGCTTGATTTGATTCCCAAGTCAATCTGTTTAATTTGCGTCTGAACATTATTTACTTCTTTTTGAAGCGTCTTCTTTCCGCCCTGAACAACTTCCAGTTTTTGCTGATTTTCCTGAATTTGCTTGCCGATGTTTTCCAACTCTTGAGTTTTTTGCTCAATTGATTGTTTTAATTCTTCCGGAGCAGCGGCATTCGCTTTATAGCGAAAAATCCCAAATTCTAAATTACAAATCCCAAATAATATCAAAATTCCAATTAAAAAAAATCTAATCATAAAAGTAAAAATTATTAGCTCAAAAATTTCAAAGCTGCCCTTAATCTTTCTTCTGTTTTTTTAACTTTTGAAGGCAAATTTTTAATCGCTTCTTTAATTTCATTTTGCCTATAGCCCAAATTTTTCAAAGCCTTTTCAATATCAACGTCCGTTTCCATTAACGCGACTTCTTCTTCACTTTTATAATGCTTGATTTTATCTCTTAATTCTAAAACAAGACGCTGGGCTTTTTTATCGCCGATACCCGCAACCTTGGTAAGCAAATCGCTCCTACCCTGCTTTATGGCGGCTAATAAATTATCAATTTTTATCGCTTCAAAAATTTTCAAGCCGGCTTTGGGGCCGATACCATTAGCGGAAATCAAAAGCTCAAAAATTTCCAGCTCTCTTTCACTCGCGAATCCATATAACTCAACGCCGTCCTGTTTAAAATTCGTATAGCAAAATAACGCCGAGCGCGAACCGATTTTCGGCAATTGACGCGCCGTTTTTGAAGAAACAAAAAGCTTAAAGCCGATACCATTGGCTTCCACAACGACAAAGTTTTGCTTTTTAATAATCAATTTTCCGGAGATGGAATAAAACATAGAATAATCGCATTATATCTTAAAAAGCGTTGACATTCAATAAATTACCGTTTATTATTGATATATGCCTATTATTAAATCCGCGAAAAAAGCTCTTCGGCAGAATATCCGCCGGAGAAAAACAAATGTAAAAAGAAAAACCGAACTGAAATCGGTTATTAAACAATTTAAAAAATTGGTTATTGAAGGTAAAAAAGAGGAAGCGCAAAAATACCTTCCCCAAGTTTATAAAAAACTTGATAAATCGGCGAAAATAAATCTTATAAAAAAGAATAAAGCCTCTCGCATTAAATCCCGCCTAAGTAAAAAACTGGTCATGCCTACCGGCAGACAGGCAAAATAAAAAATCCCGACCGACGTCGGGATTTTTTATTACTATTTCCTAATTACCAATTACTAATTACTATTTACTTGTTTTAACGACAATCCTATCCTTCCGTCTTCAACACGAATTACTTTCGCCGTTACCTTATCGCCCATTTTAACCACATCTTCAACTTTTTTCACAAAACCGTCTTTCAATTCGGAGACGTGAATCATTCCGTCTTTACCGCTACCTAAATCAACAATCGCGCCAAAATCTAAAATCTTAATAATTTCTCCTTCAATAATTTCTCCGACTTTAAATTCGCGAATTAAATCTTCAATTATTTTTTTCGCCGCATCGGTATCTTTGTGATTCCTGCCGGTAATAAGTACCGTGCCGTCCTGTTCAATATCGATTTCCGCGCCGGTTTTCTCCGTAATTCCTTTAATAACTTTTCCAGCCGGACCGATGACTGCCCCGATTTTCTCCGGGTCAATCATTATTTTGATAATTCTTGGAGCGGTTGCGGATAACTCTTTCCTCGGTTCGGCAATTGCGGAAAGTAATGTCTCCATAATTTGCTTGCGCGCCGGAATAGACTTAGCCACCGCATCCTTTAGCATTTGCGCGGAAAGACCCTCTAGTTTGCAGTCTAACTGAATAGCGGTAAGACCGTTTTTAGTGCCGGTAATCTTAAAATCCATTCCGCCATAGTGATCTTCTAAACCTTGGATGTCAGTGATAATTTTATATTTTTGTTTATTAATGTCTGCTTCACTTGTATTAACTATAATGCCCATAGCGATGCCTACTACCGGAGCCTTAATCGGCACACCGGCATCCATAAGCGCAAGCGTTGACGCGCAAGTGGAACCCATTGATGTGGAACCGTTTGACGCCATTGATTCGGAAACAATACGAATAGTGTAAGGAAATTCTTCGCGCGGAGGAATAACCGCGGACAATGCCCGTTCCACCAACGCGCCGTGTCCGATTTCTCTGCGGCCGGGCGAACCCATTCTACCCGTTTCTCCAGTGGAGAATGGCGGGAAATTGTAATGATGCATAAAGTGCTTCTCCATTTGAATCTCCATACCCTCAATAAGCTGAGCGTCTTTCGGTCCGCCCAAAGTTACAATAGAAAGAACGTGCGTGCCTCCTCTAAAAAATACTCCCGAACCGTGAGAAAGCGGCAAGAATCCCGTGGTTGCAAAAAGCGGACGAACCTCGTCTATTTTTCTGCCGTCGGCTCGCTTCTCTTTTTCTATAACATTTTTTTGAATCATTTTTTCCACTTCCTCCTCAAATAAATGATCGGCAAAATGTTTTTCCACATTCGGCAACGCCTCGGCAAACAACTTCATCCATTTATCTTTTAGATCGTAGCGTTCATCTTGATGCTTATTGTAAATAGTGTCTTCCAAATCACCCATTATGTTTTTCTCAAACAATTCCGCAACCTCTTGCGGAGGCTCGTCTAATTTTACCGCCATCTTTGGCTTGCCGATTTCTTTAATAATAGATTTCTGGAACTCTATGAGTTTGGAAATTTCTTCTACCGACTTATCTAATGCGACGGTAAATTGATCCTCTGAAATTTCTTTAGCTCCGGCCTCTATCATATTGATAGAACCCTGCTTGCCGGAAATAACAATATCGGAGGTCGTTTGCTGTTTCTGCTCGTATGTTGGATTAACGACCATATCGTTGCCAATATGACCGATACGCACCGCGCCAACAGGTCCATCCCATGGAATATCGGAAATCCCCAACGCCAATGATGCGGCAAAAATAGAAGCGACATCCGGGTCGTTTTTAGCGTCTAAAGAAAGCGTTGTAACGGTAACCTGCACCTCATTGCGCATTCGGTAATCAAAAAGCGGACGGATTGTTCTATCCACCAAACGACCGGTTAAAATGGCTTCGTCAGACGGCCGGCCCTCTCTTTTCATAAATCTGCCGCCGAGAATCATGCCTACGGCATAAAACTTCTCCTGATACTCTACGGAAAGCGGAAAATAATCCAACCCTTCTTTAATTCTCTTGCTTATACAAGCGGTGGAAAAAACAACCGTACCGCCGCAACGCACTAAAACCGATCCATTAGCCTGGTCGGCCAAATCGGATATTTCAACGGATAATTTTTCCCCGCCGAAATTAATTTCGTATTTTTTTATCTGCATAAAATTTATTATGCCAAAAAGTCCGAATTTTCAGATTTTAGAACACGAATTAAAATTCATGATCTACCTATCTGCAAACCCGAGTCCCTATGACATAAAATTAATTTATTTTTTTAATATTACTCTCGGTGTTCGATCTAAATCAATAAAATAATCAGCTACTTCTTTAAGTTTAGCGGACGCGCTTCTACCGAACGCCGCCACCTCCACTTCCTTGCCCAGCCCCCATTTAAGATATTCAACCAAGGGAATAAAATCTCCATCGCCGGTCACTAAAATAACCGTATCCAAAGAATTCGCCGTTCTAATAGCGTCAACCGCCATACCCACGTCCCAATCCGCCTTTTTCATTCCGCCAGCAAAAATTTGCAAATCCTTAATACGAAGTTCAATGCCGGATTTCCCCAAGGCTTCAAAAAAAGAAGCTTCGCTGGAAATAGCCGATTGCTCGCTTTTTACAACATAGCCGATTGCCCTTATCAACTGACGACTGGCGATAAGCGCCTTTATCAATTCCTTATAATTAACTCGAGCGTGATGGATATTCTTCGCCGAATGATAAAGATTTTGGATATCAATAAAAATGCCAACTCGCTGATCTTTGTGAATTATTTTCATCCCACACATAACTTACAACACAAAAATATTACGAAGTCTTTCTTTAAGCCTTCGCAATCCTTGCGCGTAAATTGTAAGTTATGTGTGGGGTTCATTTAATTTATTTCTTTAATCCCAATTTTCGCACTATACTTGTATAGCTCTTATTATCGCTGCTTTCCAAGTAAGAAAGCAATTTTTTTCTTTTGCCAACCATTTTCAAAAGGCCGCGGCGGGAATGGTTATCCTTGGCGTTTTTCTTAAGATGAGCCGCCAACTCATTAATCTGCTTGGTTAAAAGCGCGATTTGAATTTCAATTGACCCGGTGTCGGTTTTATGAAGTCCGTATTCTTTAGCAATATTTTGTTTTTGTCTGACGGTTAAAGCCATCCCTCACCCTTCAAAGATTTATTTTATGAATTTTAATAAAAAAATTCATAAAATTATGATAATTGAAGATTAATTTAAATTTATTTATTATTATTTTATTTTTATTTATCCTCTCACTTTCTCATCCCTCACCCTTTTTAAAAAGGGCGAGGGATTATTTTTGAAGGGTGAGGGATAATTTATAAAATTTAACACAAGTTAAAATAAAAAACAAGCCCCGTATGACAAAATGGATTGTGTTTTATATAAACGTTTTCGATGAAGAAAATTATTTTCATAAATAATTTATTATGTGAATGAGATGGTTATGTTAAAATAAAACAAACTAACGTTTTAAATCCATTTTGCTCTACGGGGCAAGGGCAGTGTCCTCGACAGGAATCGAACCTGTACCGCCTCCCCCGCCCCGCACCTTTTTTCATGCCCCCAGTAGGAATCGGACCTACATCTTGGGCTTCGGAAGCCCACGCTCTATCCATTGAACCATGGGGACATTAAAAGGTGCGGGGTGAAGAGGGAGGCATTGTATCCATTCAACTACGAGGACGGCTATTTAAAAAATTCTAACTTAACATACGCCACATCGCTGGGCTGGGGAGAATAAGAAATTTTCATATCAATCCGCCACTTTGCGGATTTGAAAGTGTCTTTGATTTTTTTGGCGATTTTTACGGCAAGCTGATTTTCCGTAAGAGTAATTGCCATTTCACTTTTATTTTTCTTAATGGCGATTAGTCTGTCCATTGGGTCGCGCTCATAAGCCCGCCGGCTAAATGTAATTATTAAATGTTCTAGCTCACTGAAAATTTTAGAGGGAATATTTTTAATAATAATTTCTCCTTCAAACTGCTTGTTTTGAATCATCTTGCAAGCCGAACACAAAGAAAATTTAATCGGCAGATTTTCATTAAGATTTTTATAATTCCGTAAATTGCGGTGCCAGGATTTTTTATAATAAACCGCGTTGCAATCTTTGCACAGAATCAACCCCGTTTTTCCTTTTGGAAATTCATTCCTTTCGGTGCGAGGCAAAATTATTTTGTTGTCGTATTGTTTGCGATGTTCCACAAATATATAGCTACTAAATACGGATTTATACGAATATACGGATTAAACATTCTGTAATTTTGTATCCGTATATCCGTAAATTATTCGTATTCCGTAGCTCTTTTATTATCCACTATCACTCTATTACTTTATACAAAATCCCGCCGATAAAAACAAGCAATAATAATCCAACCAACAATGGATTTAATTTATTAATAAATTTGTGTTCGCTCGCTATTTTTGAAGCCCGAAGCCACATTAAAACTATAAAAATCCCTTCTAAACCGATAATAACCGCGCCAATAAATTCCACCAACTGCAAAAAATTCTGAAAACCGGCCATATAAAATAAAATCGGCGCTACGACAACGACCAAGCCCGAGAAAACCAAAGGTATATTAAAATCATGTTCTAGACTTTTTTTAATATCGCGACCAATAATGATATACGTGCTCCAAAGGGAAATTATACCCAAAGTGCCTAAAATCCAAAGGATTATTGGAGAAAGATTTTTAACCAACCCGGAAACCGCGTCCTGCGAAACGCCGTTGGAAAGCCCTAAAATTCCAAAAATAAAAAACGTGTAAATAAAAACCGGCGCGACACTGCCAATAATAATCGGCCATTTGCCTTTTACCGGCGACTGGCCATTATTGCGAAAATAACCAAGTAAAGCCGGTATCGCCGACCGGCCGTACATTGAAAATAAAACCGCGCCAAACGGCAAAAAAATATTGCTGAAATCAAATAAAGGAATTGTTTTTATTTTTTCCAATCCGCCGGAAAATCCAAATCCGAATACTATAAAAATCAGAGCAACCATCGCCAAAAAAATAAAAAAATCGGACATTGCCAGCTCGTTAATGCTGAAAAAAATTGCCAATGAACTTAATAGCCAAAAAATGGAAATAATATAAATATCCGGAGCCGTCGGCAAAATCAATTTCACAAAACTCACTGACAAAATAAGGTAAATCGTCAAAACCAAAAGCGCTCCAAAAATTGTCATAAATATGCTTGACCAATGCCCGAATTGCCCCAAATAAATTTTGGCGTATCCGGAAAAACGCTTATTTTCCGGAGTGCGAACGATTATATCGGCATACATCAAATGAATCAAAGCGAATACAGCGCCGAAAAAAAACAAATAAAATAAGCCCGTGGCAACACCGACTTTGTTAAATAAATAAGGGAGAGCGAACATTCCGGCGCCGACAATAGTCGTCGCCAAAAGCGAGGACGGAAAAATCAGCTGGCTAAATATTTTCTTCACCCCACACATAACTTACAATGCAAAAGTGTTACGAAGTCTTTCTTTGAGCCTTCGTAATCCTTGCGCATGAAGTTTTAGAGATTGTAATAAATATACATAATACATATTGTAAGTTATGTGTTGGGCTCGTCTGGTTTACTGATAATCTTATCTAAAAATTTCTTTTCAAAGATCCAAAGAATTGTAAAAACGATAAGCGTAATAATTACGGTAAAAACGGCTATGCTATAAAATCCAAAACCTGTTGCCATCCCAACTGCTGCGGCAACCAATAAACCGGCGGCTGTTGTAATGCCACTGGGCTGAGAACCATGGAAAATAATAAGTCCGGCGCCGATAAAGCCAATGCCGCCGATAATACTAGGAGGAATTATGGCAATATTAAAATCAGGAAAATTTTTTTTAAGTAAAATTGAAATAACCGCCAAAAGACACGAGCTTAAACTGATTAAAGAAAAAGTTCTCAATCCGGCGGTTTTACGCGCTATTTGTCTTTCAATGCCGATTAAGCTGCCGAAAAAAACCGCTAAAATCAGCCTCATAAAAATTTCCCAATTTTGAAATAAAGACTCCATTCTTTTATAAAATCTTGTGATTATGATTGTTATTTTTTTCTTTCTTAATTATTTCAATTAATTTATCCAAAAGCCGTTTCGGGTCGCTGTCAAAAACAATTTTCCCCTTCATTTCTTCGGCGCGATGGGATTTTTCAATCAATTCCTTAAAAAGTTCGTCAGTTTCCCACTCGCCCTGTAAAATTCCAATCGGTTTTTTATCTTCAAAAGTAATGGTAAATTCATTAAGCGTTCCCATTCTGCCGCAGCCGAAAATCACGGCATCGGCTGACCGCACTAAAAGCAAATTACGGCCGGAATAATTAAACCCGGTATAAATTATCATATCGTGATATTCTATCGGTAATTGATAAGTCTGAATATGTTCTTTTTCAGTGGCAGCCGGCGAAAGCCCGATAACAATTCCTCCCTCCTGCTTCACGCCTTTGGCAGCCCAAAAAGGAAGCCCGGTTGTGGCGCCATCAACTAAAACCGCGTTATGCCGCACAATTTCTCTACCCAACTCTTCGGCAGATGAAAATGCGTCTGCTCCGCAATAATTTGTTTCCGCGGCTCCGGAAACGCAAATTTTATATTTAAAATCAGTGTGGCAAATATTTTTATCCATTTTTTTATTATAACTCAACGCTTTCGTCTTGTGAAGGAACAACGACATCAACCGCCATCTCATCTCTGATTTTATCCGCCAGCGGTTTTGATTGGTCCTCATCGCCCTGCACCACGAAAACTTTTTCTAATGTTTTACTTCGTGACTTCAACCATTCCATTAATTTTTTCTGGTCCGCATGCGCCGAATATCCGCTAATTGATTTTACCCTGCAATTTACCGCTATATCT
>Ga0100390_10002894_pt1 | contig 15146 bp, 11 predicted proteins | sample CryGeymeta201514_FD_81540 | JGI IMG/M metagenome (GOLD analysis project Ga0100390, IMG submission 81540) | Groundwater microbial communities from Crystal Geyser aquifers in Utah, USA - Crystal Geyser metaG 2015-14 | ecosystem: Environmental > Aquatic > Deep subsurface > Groundwater | place... | reverse complement strand
TGATAAGGAAGCAAAAGAACTTAAAAGTTCTCTCTTAAGTGATAGTCTGGTAAGAGGAAAATTTATCTCCGAAGATGGAAATGTTGCTCTCGTAATGATCGAAACAAAAAAAGGGATAGAAGGGAAAGAACTTAAAAAGGAACTGGAGAATATAATAGAGCCTTTAAAAGGTCAAACTTTACAGGTCTATTACTTTGGTATGCCTCTTATCTCTGTTGATATCTCTGAAAGTTCTTTTGGCACGATGAGATTAGCTATTATTGCTGCTCTGGTTATACTTTTAATTCTTTACTTCTGCTTCAGAAGTTTTTTGGGAGTATTTTTACCACTTCTGGTGGCACTACTTTCCTCTTTATGGGTCCTGGGATTTGTAGCCTCAAGCGGTAAAAGTGTTACGATGATGATTTCTGCCATGCCGGTATTAATGATATCCTTAGCCACCGCCTATGGTATACATTTTTTAAGTAGATATTACGAAGAAAGGCATAATCTTAATCCTTTGGAAGCAGTAAATACGACCATACAAAATATATTTATTCCTATTTTTATGAGCGCAATTACTACTATGGCTGGATTCTTATCGCTCACCGCTGCTATCGTGAGGCCTATGACTGAATTTGGATTTTTTTCCACTTTGGGAATATTTTTTGCCTTTGTGCTGGCAACTTTTTTGTTAGGGTCACTTTTTACTATTTTTCCGCCAGTAAAAATCCATCAAAAATTTTCCTATGAAGCCAATGATGTAATTACCAGACTTTTGCGATTAGTCAGCCAATCAATATTAAAAGAAAAGAAAGTAATTTTAATTTCTATATTAATAATAGGGATAATTTCTATTGCTTTTAGCACCAGAGTTAAAACTGAATCATCAATGGAATCAAGATTGGGTAAAGAAAGCAAGATAATAAAAACTATGAATTATTTCAATGAAAAATTTGGAGGAACAGATTACCTTTACGTCTATATCCAATCAAAAAATGTAAAAAATCCTTATGTATTAAGACAGATGAAAAAGATTGAAGATTATTCAAAACAACTTTCTGCTCTGGGTGAACCCTCGTCAATTACCGACTTTTTAATTCAGCTTAATAATGCTATGGAGAACAAGAATATAATTCCAGCTAACGAAGATAAAATTGATAATTTATGGTTTTTGGCCGGAGATAATGCCTATATTGCCAATATGATTGGCGAACAGAATGATGAAACTTTAATGCAGATTAGGACCAAAGATATGACCTCTACTGCCCTTAATCAAGCTATCAATCAAATGAGAGAATTTATAAAAAATATCCCCCAACAAGTTAGAAAAACAGAACTTTCCAAAATAAATGAAGAAGCAAAACCAGAATATTATGCTTACCTGGTCGAGGAAATTATATCTTCTTTAGAGGCAAAAAGTGTTAAACTAAATAATAAAGAGGAATTAAAAGAAGAACTTATAAAAATTGCCGGCACTCCTGGCTCTGAGTTTAAAAAGGATAGCGAGGAATTTAGCAATGAAATCTTAAATGTATCTTCATTAGAGATTGAAGATTTAGGCATAGAAAAGATAGATTTACTCCCTATACTTACCAGTTATACAAGAGATAATAAATCTCCAGATGATCTAATAAAAGACCTAACAGAAAAAATAAAATTATCTCCAGATGACGCCGTTTACCTTCTGGGGATCTTAGAAGACTCTAAAATAATTGTAGAAAATAGAGAAAAAGTAAGATTTGCCCAGCTTTCGACCGAGAAACTTACCGGACAAAACCTAAAAGATGAGGAAAAAGATATTTTATGGTACTTAATGGATGAAGCCATCTATTCCCCCGATAATAATGGAGATATTGAAGTCTCTTTCCAGCTTACTGGAATTCCAGTAATTAGCGATAAAATAAATAACAGTTTATTCAAAGGGCAGGTAAAGAGCATGATCATAGCATTTATTGCAGTAGCGATCATGCTAATGATTCAATTTGGTTCTCTTATGGTGGGATTATTAGCTATGATATCTATTACTCTAACTATAATTACTGCCTTTGGGACAATGGGTCTTTTAAATATTGATTTAAATATAGGCAGTATAATGGTGGCCAGCATTGCTATAGGAGCAGGAATTGACTATACCATCCATTATATTTCTCGATATAAAAACGAACTGACTAGAAGATCAAAAATTGAGGCTATGAAAATCACCTTAACCGGGACTGGACGGGCAATTGTCTTTAATTCTATCTCCGTGGCTGCTGGAGTTTTTGTACTTGGTTTTTCAGAAATTAAAATGATGGCCGTGTTTGGTAAACTTATCGGGAGTGTAATGATTTTAAGTGTAATCTATACATTGACTCTACTCCCTATCTTATTAAATAATATAAAACTTAAAGAGGAGGAAAGAAGTGAAATTAAATTATAAGATTTTTATTTTAACCCTACTTATTTTATTGTTTTCTATCCATATTATTTCGGCTCAAACTTTAACTGTAGAGGAAATCATAGATAAAATGGATGAAAGGTCACCTGATTTTACCACCCAAAAAACTATTTCCGAAATGACCTTAATTGACCAGAAAGGGAAAGAGGAAGTAAGGGAGATGTTAATGTTCTCCCAAAAAGAAGAGGGAGATAAAACCAGTTCCCTGGTGAGATTTCTCTCCCCCAAATCAGTAAAAGGGGTAACTCTTTTGAATCTTAACAGTAGTGAGAAGATATATCTATATATGCCGGCTTATGATAAACCGAGAAGAATTGCCGGAAGCTCGAAGGGTGATGAATTTATGGGAACCGGTCTATCCTATGAAGATATGAGTATGGATTATGAAGATAAGGATAATGAAAAAAAATTACTGCAGGAAACAGAAAAAGAATATCGGATAGAAATTATACCCACCGGGGAAGACACTTCTTATAAGAAGATCATTCTCAGTGTGGATAAAGAAAAATTTTATGCTAAAAACGTAGAATTTTATGATACCAGTGAAACACTTACCAAAACCCTAGAAATAGTTAATATCAAGATTGATGATCAGGGGAAAATTACTCCGATGGAGATAGAATTTACTGATCTAATGGAAAATAAAAAGACCAAAATAGTGATAAAAGAAATAGAATATAATATAGAATTAGCCTCCGATTTTTTTAGTATCAGGACATTATCGAAGCCGACACTTTAGAATAGTATTTAGTAGGGGCGTATTGCTATACGCCCTGATAGCGTATAGCGTATAATTATGAAAGAAGGAATCAGAATTCAGGAGATAATTTGTAGGGGCAAACCTTGTGTCTGCATAACCCGGGGCGGATAAATCCGCCCCCTACATAAAAAAATACATCATATGAAAAAGGAGAAGAGAATATGAGTTCAAAAAGAAATATTTTTCTGGTAGTATTTATTCTGGTGCTATTTTCTGCTTTAGCTGCCTTTGCCAGTGAATTTTCTGGAAGTCTGACTTATTCTGGAGAGTATAATTTCGCCAGCCAAAATTTAAACAACACCTTAAATTTAGACCTTAATTATATTCATAGTTTTACTGATGAGGTTTTTGCGGAAGGAGATTTAGTGATTAAATATACTGATAAAAATTTCTATCTTAATCCTATTATGATTATACCTAAAGAACTTTATATAAGCACCTATGATCTTATCCCTAATCTTGATCTTAAAACAGGTTTGCTAATTATAAATTGGGGTGCCTCGGATATGTTCAGTCCCTTAGATAATTTTAATCCCCTACCTCCCAATATATCTCTTACAGATATATCCAGAAAGAATGGAATATTAGGAGTCGAGGCCACTTATTATTTTAATGATATTACCTATTTGCAGGTTATAGGTCTTCCTCATTTTAGCCCTTCCTTTCTACCGGAAGAATATGAAAAACAACTATATCTTTCTATGTTTTCTCCCCAATTCCAGGCCCAAGGAATAGAAATAAAGGATATTAATATTACTCATAATCTCCCTGAAAACCCAGTATGTGGGATAAAATTAGGAAGAAGTTTTACTTCTTTTGATGCTGCTATCAGCTATTATAATGGTTATTATTTTAGTGCCTATCCTGAAACTATTACCCCTGTTCCAGGGCCTTCTGGAGTATCTTTGGATTTAGGATTAGGATACCCTAAAAGAGAGATTTTTGGATTGGAATTTCAAGGAGATTTTCCCGGTATTGAAGGGGCTACTCTGAGAGGAGATTTAGCCTATATTATACCTGAACCCTGGGAAGTACAAGAGGAATATGCACTAAAAGATCCTTATTTTAAAGCAGCTATAGGTGTAGATTACACTACTTCTTCTAATCTTTATTTAAATGTTGGATATATATGGGGATTTGCCTCTGAAGAAGGAGATGAATGTTCTCCCTACCTTTTTCTAAACGCCAAACAGGAGTTAAAAGATAGTAAATTTACCCCTAATTACCTGGGAGGAATAAGCCTTAGCGATGGGAGTATGATAAATTATATTGGTGCCAGTTATAATTTTACCGATGACTTTTCTATAACTCTTTCTTATCTTTTTATTATGGGAGAAGAGGGGTCAAAGTTTGGACAGATGAAAAGTGCAGAAGGTCTATATCTGGTAGGAGAGTGGTCTTTCTAATGGACGAAAATATTAATAAAAAAGAAAAAATCTTAGAGGCTGCCCAAGAGATTTTTTTTAAAAAAAGTTTTTATGAAGCTACTATGGAGGATATTGCTCAGCTTTCAGGAGTAAAAAAACCTACTATTTATTATTATTATCCTTCCAAAATAGATTTAGCTTCTGAGCTTATTGAACAATATATTAAAAAACTCTTTGGAAAAGTAGAAGAAATAATTTACCAAACCACCGATATCAAACAACGGATTAAGACAATAGTAGATTTCTATATAAATCTTTTAGATGAAAATTCTAAGATTTTTATTACTATCCAAAGAATTGGTTATGATTTTATGCAAAAGGAAGAGAGCAAGAAAAAGATAAATGAACTCTTTGAAAAATTAAGAGTTAGACAAAAAGAAGCGGGCGATTTGTTCGGAGAGGTTATTTTATCCTCAGGTGCAAAAGTATCAGGAGATATATTTTTGTTTTCTCTTATTGCTGCTTTAGGAAGAGCTATAGTTGAAGAAGTATCTCGGGAGAGAAAACCTCGTAAAAGTGAACTTCTGGCCATTAGAGATATTTTTATCGCTTCTGTAAAATAACTTAGTCGATAGTAAATAGTCGTTAGCCGTTAGTTCAAAACTCAAAACTTTTTTCGTGGAACAGAGAACCATCAGACTGTTCTTCTCTAAAAACTTGTCTTACTGGAAAAAGTAAAATTCTTTGTTCTAAGATAAGGAGCCACTACTGGCCCAACAAACCCTTTTTTAGTCTGTCGGTCTTTAGAGATCATATCCACTGCCTTTAACATATCTATTACACTGGTATTAAATCTCATATTCTTAATGGCTTTTATCATCTTACCATCTTCTATTAAGAAAGTCCCCCATCTCTGGTCATTCCGGTCAACTGGACACTCATAGGATTAAGAACATTAACATAGTGAAAACGAGTGATATAGACACCTTTCTTGGTATTCCCGATTATATCCTGAATATTATCTTCTCCACCTTTCATCACCAGGTTAAAAGGCAGGGCTCCCATGGAAGCACTTTCTGGCGGTAAAGTGTTGGCAGTACATTTCAGGTTATACTTTAAAGCCGTAAGATGATCATACACCCCATCTACTATAACTCCGTCCTTGATGAGATAAATTTTTTCTCGAGGATATCCTACAAAATCAAAAGGTATAGGCAGGGTAAGTTCATCAAGAGGATCATCTAAAATAGTTATAATTTCTGGAAAAATCTTTTTCCTGCGGTTAGCAGAAAAAAAACTTTTTCCCTCCACAATCAATTTACCATTAAAAGCAGTATAAGCAGTATAATCTAAAATACTTGCTACTGCCTCTGGAGAAAGAATAACCGTATATATTCCTGGTTCAATCTCTACCTGATCTACGTTTTTAAAAGCAACGCTTAATAACTCATCGGTTATTTTCTTTATATTAAAATTACTAATATCACTGTCTATAAAGGAGGCATATGCTGTTGAATTATCTTTAGTAATTACACCATTGAAATCTACTTTAGTCCCTTGATCAAAAGCAAAGACTCCTTCTGAATTAATAATCACTATCGCTATGGTCTCTGTCTTAAAAGCTCCCGCTGCTTCATATCCCTCTCTATTTACTTCTTTGATTAAATTATTAATCAGGTGTGCCCGCTTTAGAGGAGTAAAATTAGCCGTCTCTTCAGAATATTTACTTTTTATTTTATATAACTGGGGCTTTACTAATTGATAATGATAATCTAATTTTGGACTAATCTTGGCCAGCTCAATAGCTTTTTCTATATTTTTAGATAAAACCTGCTCATCAATGCTGTTTATCTCTACTATACTAATCCTATCCTTATTTATCACCTTTAAAGTAAAATTCAAATCGGTTTCCGCCACATTTTGATGGATATATGATTGGGCAAATCTGGTAAGCTCACTATTACTTTCTATAACTATTATTTCAAAATCATTTTTTTTAAGATAAATTTTTATTCTTTTGACTAACTCTCTCCAAAAGTTTACATCTTTCATTGGGAAGCACCTACCTGTATCTTTCTAAATCTTGCCGGCGAAGTACCATGACCAACCTGCATTACTTGCTCCGGCTGTCCTTTACCACAATTGGTTATACCCCATATGTGCCAGTGCTCCTGTTTACTTACTCCATCACAGGAACGCCAAAACTCTGGAGTTATACCTTGATATATAGCATTCTTATAAATTTTACCCAGTCTACCCTTCTTTATCTCTCGGGCAAACTCAGTGCCAAATTGAAAATTTAATCTCTTATCGTCTATACTCCAACTTTTATTAGTATCTAAATATATACCTTGTTTTATATCCCCAATAAGTTCATCAAATTCAAAATTCCCTGGTAATAAATTAATATTAGTCATTCTCACCAGAGGTATTCTTTTCCAACCATCTGCTCGAGCTGCTCCATTACTCTTTAAACCAAGTTTAAAAGCATCTTCTCTGGACATTAAATAACCCGAAAATTCCCCCCGATTTACCAAATAAGTTTTTGAAGCAGGAACACCCTCATCATCGTAACCAAAACTGCCTAACCCTCCAGGAACAGTTGCATCCGCTACAATAGTCACCTCTGGGCTTCCATAGATAAAATTATTTAATTTATCTAGAGTTAAAAAACTTCCTCCCGCAAAGCTAATTTCCTTCCCCAATACCCTATCCAATTCCACAGGATGCCCACAAGATTCATGAACCTGAAGGGCAAGTTGAGACCCTCCTAATACAACATCCATTATCCCTTCTGGGGCAGGAGGGGCAAATAATAACTGATTAGCTTCTTCTGATATTCTTTCCGCATTTTCTAATAGTTTTATCTCTTCGATAAACTCATAACCGGAAGTAGCATAATCACCACCAAAGCTGGAAGGATAAGATCGAGTTTGAAAATCCTTTTCACCTATGGCATAGGCAGCAATTCCACCACCAGATGTAAAAATAGTTTGTTCGAGATGAGAACCCTCAGTAGATAAAAATGTTTTCTGGATCTTATAAAAATTTAGAAGACCCTCAGTCTTCTTTACTTTATCTCTTAACATAATTTTAGTAGCTTTTACTAAAAGGTCTATCTTCTCTGTGGGGTTAACTTTAAAAGAATCCTTAACTATAGGAGTAATATAGGTAGCAATATGCTTATCTTCGGGAGCAAGCTTGATTTCTTCCTTCTTAATAAGAGCGGAAGCTTGGGCAATAACCAAAGCCTTGGTTGCAGTTTTTAATAAAGATAGCTTATCTAAATTATTAGAAGCAGCAAATCCCCACGCACCATTAACTAACACTCGTATTCCTACTCCTTTATTATTTAAGACACGGTAAGAAGATAATATTCCATTTTCTACTTCAATATTCTCGCTTTCAGTTTCTACCAACCTGATATCAGCATAGTTTACTTTTAATTCCAAATAATCTAAAATCTCTTCTAATACTTTTTTCATAGTTTTATTAACCCTATTAACCCCATAATAATTAAATATACTTTTAAATTTTCCTCAAATCCTAGCAAAAAATAAATTTAAGTTAAAAATAATAAAAAGTAATTAAAAATTTATGGAATATTTTTTATTTAATTTCTAATCTCCTGAGACTGCAATAGCAACTCCGCCGATACCAATATGTAGGCTTAAAGCGGGAGAAGCTTCCGCAATCATTATTTCTGAGGAATTAAAGTGGGTCCGAATTTCATTACTGTACCACTCAGCAAGTTCAGGTGCTGTTACATGAGCAATTCCAAAGTATGGATTCTTAACCTTTTTAGCATATTTAATCGCCATATCTAAAGTCTTACGAATAACTCTATTTTGTCCAATCACTTTAGCCGCTTCAGTAATACAACCCTGAGAATCAATGGTAAGAACAGGTTTTAGATTAAGAAGTGTACCTACGAATCCCTTAGTTTTGTTCAAGCGACCACTGCGTATGATATATTTCAAAGTGGGAACTGCTATAAAAATTCTGGTATTTTTTATAGCTCGTCTTAACCGATCAATAATTTCCTCCAGTTCAAAACCATTTCTTATCCACTGAGCTGTTTTATAAACTAATAACCCTAAAGCAGTACAAGTTGTTTTACTATCAATAATATAAATTTTATTACTATACTCCATATCTTTACAACCCATCCGGGCACCTTGAATCGTTCCACTTAATTTTTCAGAGATATGTAAAGAGATTATAGATTTATATCTTAGTATAGCTTCATCATAAGCTTTTTTAAATAGAGCTGGAGAGGGCTGAGAAGTGGATAGTTTTTCCTTAGAAGTTTGTAAAAGATGATTAAAATCTTTTGGTTTAATTTCTACTTTATCCAAATAACTCTTTTTACCTACTTGGATAACTATAGGCACCATCTGAATATTATACTCTTTAATCATCTCGGGTGGTAAATCACAGGTTGAATCAGTAACTATTCCAATAGTATTAAGCTGATTATGCTTCTCCATCTCGTTACATTGATGGTACATATCCTCAACTTTGCTATGTATTAAAGTTCCATAGTCAGATAATATATCAAAAACCTCTTCCGGCTTATCAGTATGGATATGAATATGAACTTTATTTTTAGAGCCAGCCACAATTAATGAATTACCTAAAAAAGAAAGTTTTTGCCGAATATTCCCTCTATCTATATCGCCACCTTCAATCAAGCATTCCGCACAAAATTGAAAATTAATTTTATTATTTATATTATGGAGATTAAAATGCTTAATTTTATTAGTTGCAAAATTCATAACCTTGGCGGAGCGAATTTTCCCAAATTCAATAAAATCAACTATACCCTCTAATAAATTAACAAAGCCCTGTGCCCCTGCATCAACCACATTTGCTTTTTTCAATACGGCAAGTTTATCGGGTGTTTCTGCTAAAGATTCCTTTGCTTTAGATAATGATTTTTTAAAAAGGTCAGCAAAATCAGGAGTATGACTGGAATGTTTTTCCAGATGATTGGTCCAATCTTTCATTACGGTAATAATAGTGCCTTCTTGAGGATGCAAAATTGCCCTCCTGGCTTGTTCTGCCGCTTTGGTGGCAGCATTAGCAAAAGCTTCAGTAGAAAGGCGAACTTTACCCCTGGTGGCTTCTGCTAACCCTTGAAAAAATTGAGCTAATATGGCCCCTGAATTACCGCGTGCTCCTATTAACGCTGAATCAGCAATAGTATTACTAACTTCTGCAAAAGAAGATTCGTGGCATTTTTTCACTCCTTGTACTATACTGGCCATAGTCATAGCCATATTAGTACCAGTATCTCCATCTGCTACTGGAAAAACATTGATATCATTCAGATATTGCTCCATCTGATTTATACGTTGGGCAGAACTAATAATAAAGCGCTTAAACCTAATCCCATTTAAATATTTTATTTTGATTCTCATTTTTTAGTCCCTTCTTATTCTATCCTACCGCTCTACCGCCCAGCTATTTTCCTTTCTAGTGGTTATAACTTCTGATTTCATCTATGGCTTTCCGTTCTTTAGGGCGTATTTCAACTGACTCGGGATAACCTAAAGTGATAATAAGTTCGACTCTTTTGGGTAAGGGAATATTAAGGAGCTTTTTTACTTCTTTCTCTTTGAACCATCCCAATATACATGTACCTAATCCTTCCTCTGCTGCTTGCAGGCAAAAATGTTCAGCAGCAATTCCAATATCGATAAGATTAAATGGTTTATCTTTGATAGCTTCGGCAATTTTTCTAACCAAACCTGATCTTTCCGAAATTAATAGAATTAGAACAGGTGCCTGTAGTGAAAAACGATTGAAAGAAATAATTCGATCAAATGTTTCGTTGGCTACTGCTTCTTTTAATTTTGGATCATCTACTACGATAAATTCCCAGGGCTGGGAATTACTAGCCGAAGGGGCAAGCCGTGCCGCCTCCAGACAGCGTTCAATTTTTTCTTTTTCCACCATTTTATTTAGATACTTTCGAACGCTTTGTCTTTTCTTTACTAAATCTAAAAAATTCATTTCATTTCTCCCAGGTACAGGGGACGGTTCTCTTTTACTTATTAATGATTTTTGATAAATATTATAGCATACTAATAAAATTTTAGGAACAGAGAACCGTCAGACTGTATTTTCTACTTCGACCAAGCAGTTATGAAAAGCTGCTTCATCGCCTATATCACTGATATAATCTCCGGTAAGTTTATTTATATTAACTTTATGCACTCCATCCCACCAACCAAAGTAAATATGTACAATTCCCTTAGCCACTTTTTTCGTAAGTAGGGCCTTTAAAATAAAATTACCTCTTTGGTTATAGACTTTTACTTTATCTCCATTTTTAATCTTTCTTTTCTCGGCATCAGAGGGATTAATCCAGATAAAAGGCTCTTCTTGAAAAGCGGTGATATCTGAAAATTGAGAATTCATCTTCTTTAGGGCATGGCTACTCACTAAAGATAAAGGATATCTCTTATAAATATCTGGCGAAGTATATTTATTTTCTACTGCCTCACGATATATCGGGAGAGGATTTTCTCCCCATTTATCTTTCATTTTCTGGCAAAAAAATTCTATTTTTTGAGAAGAAGTATTAAATTTGAAATCATTAAACGCTATTTCTTGATAGTCGGGATGAAGGTAGGGTTTTTCTTTTAATTCATCGATATCGGTATCTAAATTAGAACTACTGATTATCTTTTCTATAGTACTCAAGTTATTTTCCGGTAAATAATCTAAATTAAAACCGAATTTTTTACCTAAAAGTCTATATATTTCACTTTCGTGTTTACATTCACCTGATGGTTCAATCACTTTTTGTTGTAGCTGAATATAAGAATGGCCATATCCGGTAATTAGATCATAATACTCAAACATTGAAGTTACTGGTAAAATAATATCGGCTATCCTTGCTGTATCAGTTAAAAAAAGATCAGCAACTACAATAAATTCTAATTTATTCATCGCCTTAGCCAGTAAATTAACATTTGGGTTACTGGTCATTGGATTTGCTTCTTCTATCCATATCGCTTTTAGGGCCTGTCTGCGTGCTAACCTGTCTGCGTGCGTACCTGTCGCACAGGCAGGCACGCACAGGTAGGGAGGTTCCGTTTGATGATCTAATTCGCTGGCCAGTTTGGCTACCGCTATGGAATTACGAATCTTATCAGGTTTCTCCGGAAGAAAGGGCCAATTTAATTCAGGAGCCTGTCTATCACTAAAGTAAAAACCGCAACCTTTTTTTCCAAGGCTAGCCGTTAATGCGGGTAAAAGAGAGATGGCTCTTACGGTTTGTCCCCCATTAGTATATCTTTGAACACCCATCCCACAGATAAGGGCATATTCAGGATTTTCTTTTATATAATTTATCAGACTTTTAATTTTATTTATAGGGATCTCAGTTATAGCAGAAACTTTATCCAAAGGATATTCTCTGGTTAATACTTTGAATTCATCGAACCCAAAAGTATATTTATTTATAAAATCAGCATCTATTATATTGCTTTCTATGAGTTGGTTGGCCACCCCTAAGGCAAGACAGCCATCAGTCCCCACTCGAGGATTTAAATATAAATTGCTTTTCTTCCCGGATTCATTTTCTCTTATATCAATACTGATTAATTTTGCTCCCTGGTCTAAAGCCTTATTTAAATAATGCATCAGATGAATATTAGTATAGGCCGGATTTGTGCCCCATAATATTATCAATTTTGAGTTTTCTAAATCAGAAATCTTATTATGTTTTACTTTTCCATAAGTTAAATTGATCGCTTCTTGGGCCGCAGAATCACACAAACCTCCATAAGTAGAAGTAAAACCGCCAAACTGATACCAGAAGCTGTAAGCGCAATTTTTCATTACTCCCAAATTAGCAAATCTGACATAATACAAAACTGACTCTGGTCCATACCGTTCTCTTAAGCCTCGAAGCTTTTCATAAATTATATTTAAAGCTTGCTCCCAGCTAATTCTTTTAAATTCACTTTTGCCTCGCTCGCCAATTCTCTGCAATGGATATAACAGTCTTTCCGGGCCATAGACTAGATTTGGATAATTTTTCCCTTTACTACATATCCTGCCCTGACTTACCGGGCTATTGCGATTCCCTCTAACTTTTATTACCTTCCCTTTTTCTACCTCAACCTCTAACGAACAGGAACCAAAACAATCCTTAGGACACACTGAATTTATGGTTTTAGGCATTATATTTTATTATTCCTCTTTTAATCTCAAATATATTTTTTTTATTATACTCTATTTTACTATTTTATAAAATCTCCAGAATTGACTTTCGTTAAAAAACTTGGGCTTCTCTGCCTGTGTGCGCCTGCCTGTGCGTGTACCTGTCTGCCGTGCCGGCACAGGCAGGCGCACGCAGACAGGTTAGCACGCAGACAGGTAGTATCTTGCCCTTCGGGTTAATAAAATACTGAAGAAAAATGGAGGTGAAATATTTAACAAAATTTCCTTAAAATTCAAATATAAGGTACTGTCAAAAATAATATGAAAGAAAAGGAGAAAAAAATGAAAAAAGTATTAGTGGTTTTGTTAGTTATGGGGTTGATTTTTTGTTTTGCTTCAATGAGTATATCAGCAGAAAAAGCTGATTACACTGGAAAAATTGGTATTTCTCTTCCGACTGCTACTCACGGCTATATGGGTAGAGTCAACTGGTGGGTACAGAAAGCGGTTGCAGACTGGAAGGCAAAAAGTCCCAAACTCGAGTTTCTTGTTTTAACCGCTGATAATGTTACCAAACAAGCAGCCGATATTGAAGACTTAATGACTAAAGAAATCGATGCGATTGTTGTATTTCCATTCGATGCTTCAGTGACTTCTGTTATAGAGCAGGCTTATAAGAAAGGAATATACACGGTAGTTCTTGACCGGGGTACCACAAAACCTGTTTATGATGTTTATATTTCAAATGATGATGAAGGTTATACCCGTGAAGGAACTGAATGGATTGCAAAAGAACTGGGGTACAAGGGCAAAATGGTTATTATCGAAGGTATTCCATGCCCGATCAATACAACTAGAATTGACACAATCAAGGCAACTGCAGCCAAATATCCGGGAATTGAAATACTTGATTCACAGCCAGGCGAATGGAACCAGGAAAAAGCGATATCAAAATATTCCTCGGCGGCGGCGCATCAAAAGAAATGCTCCAGAAGATAATGGATGGCGACAAGCTGGTAAGAGCAAATGTCACTTACCCGCCGGACTGTATAGCAACAGCTATCGGGCTTGCTATTCTCGGTTATAACAAGCAAACCTTTGAAGGTTTTTATCAGAAAAAACTTCCCGTAAGAATTATTCTTTCAGCAGAACTTATAACCGCTGAGAACGTAGCTGACTACTATAATCCGGATGAAGTAAACTGATTAGCATAAAACTTTATATCAATTGCTTATTATTTCTGTGATTAAACAAAAAAAGGGGCTGCTACATAGCAGCCCCTTTTTTCAGGTCAAAAAGATTTTATAAAATGACTTCTGTCCATTTTTCCGATGACTTGCTACTTTTTAGAATTGCCTCTACAAAAGCAATCCCGGTTATCCCTTCGTCCATACCGGGAAAATCCCATCCGCTTATTCCTCCGGAACAGGGAGGCTGGTTGTTTTTAACGCAGTTCATGGCTCTAAAAGCGGCAGAGTATATATTTGAAAACGCGCCGATTAGACCTTCTGGATGACCGGGAGGAAGTTTCGATGCTTTTCGGGCTTCTATGCACAAGGCTGGAATCCCTTTTTTAAATATGGTGCTTGTACCGTCAAGGTTCATCATTTCAAGAACTTCGGGGAATTCTTGGTCCCAGGCAAGGCCTGCCTTATCTCCGTATATCCTTATCCGCAGAGCGTTTCCTTCCCCGGTTGAAACCTGCGAGGCGTGAAGAAGACCGTTTGCCATGCCACTGAATTTTATCAGAACACTGCCGTTATCATCAAGCTGGTTTCCGGGGATGGCTGTGTTAAGGTCTGCACAGACTTTTTCAGGTTTTAAACCGGTTATGGTCTGGGCAAGATTCAGTGCATGAATTCCGATATCTATCATGGTACAGGACGGACCTGAAACAGCAGGATCAAGATGCCAAGTCCTGAATATTTCCGGATCATTTATAAGTGGAGAAAGCCATCCCTGAGTGTATCCAACCAAAATGCTGATTATCCTTCCAATACTGCCGGACCTGACCAGGTCTCTTGCCTGTTTAACCATTGGATAGCCGGTATAACCATGTGTCAGCGCAAATATCATTCCTGTTTTTTCCGCTATTTTTTTTATTTCAAGCGCTTCAGAAAGAGAAACTGCCATGGGTTTGTCCGAGACAACATGAAATCCTCCCTCAAGAAATGCTTTTGTCATGTTACTGTGTGAAGCATTTGGAGTTGCTATGATCACAAAATCAATTCTTGCCCTTTTAGGAAGACTGTTTTCTTTTTCTATCATCTCCATGTAATTACTGTATATTCTGCTTTTTTCAATTCCTAGTTCTGCTCCACGCTCTGCAGATCTTGCAGAATCGCTTGAAAAAACACCAGCTATAATTTCTGCTTCTCCGTTAAGAGTGGCAGAAGCTCTGTGAACTAACCCGATAAACGAG
>Ga0100390_10002857_pt1 | contig 15231 bp, 9 predicted proteins | sample CryGeymeta201514_FD_81540 | JGI IMG/M metagenome (GOLD analysis project Ga0100390, IMG submission 81540) | Groundwater microbial communities from Crystal Geyser aquifers in Utah, USA - Crystal Geyser metaG 2015-14 | ecosystem: Environmental > Aquatic > Deep subsurface > Groundwater | place: USA... | reverse complement strand
GATAATTTTTCATCGACGTTGATGATGACTTGTTCGATCGGTTCAGTTTTTTCGCCATTTTCTTCTTTGAAAATTACCTGTGGAGCAGAGACTTGAATCTCAAATCCTTCTCTTCTCATGGTTTCGATGAGGACAGATAAGTGTAGTTCTCCTCTACCGGAAACCGCAAAACGATTTCCTCACCCGGATCTTTGTCCGGGGCCAGATTTTTCGAAGTCTATTTCGAGTCCTACATTGGTTTGTAACTCTTTGTGAAGTCTTTCTTGGATATTTTTGGAAGTGACTAATTTTCATTCTCTGCCGGCGAATGGAGAATCATTGACGAGAAAATCCATGGTCAATGTCGGTGCATCAACTTTGATGGGCGGAAACGGTTCGCATCACTCTACGCCGATTGTTTCTCCCACGAAAATATTGGGAATGCCGGCGATGGTCACGATATCACCGCAGCGCGCCTCTTTAGTTTCGACTCTGGAGAGTCAAAGCGTAGTGAATATTTTGGTGATTTTTCATTTTCTTTTGGCTCATGAATTATCGAAAACGACTACTTCTTCACCTTGTTTCACCGTTCATTCGTACACTCTTCAGATTCCAAGTCTTCCGATGAAATCATCATATCACAGGTTTGCTACTTGCATACGGAATGGCTTGTCAGAAAAATCTGCAGCTGGTTTTACTTCTCTTTCTATCAATTCGAAGATAGGGAAAATATTTCCATGTTCTCTCGCTTCCTCGAAATCTTTCATGTCATCAAAAGCATATCCACCTTTGGCGCTACAATAAATAATAGGAAAATCTGCTTGAGCATCCGTAGCTCATAAGGCAAAAAACAGATCAAAAAGCTGGTTGATAACCCGCGTAGGTCTGGCAGTATCTTTGTCTATCTTGTTGATGACGACGATTGGCTTGAGTCAGAGTTCTAGAGATTTTTTGAGGACGAATTTGGTTTGCGGCATCGGTCACTCATAGGCGTCGACCAACAACAAAACGCTGTCCACCATCTTGAGGACTCTTTCCACTTCGCTTCCAAAGTCGGCATGTCCCGGTGTATCGATGATGTTGATGACGTCTCATTTGTAATTCACGGAAGTATTTTTGGAGTAAATAGTGATTCCTCTTTCTCTTTCCTGGTCATTGCTGTCCATGATGAGATTTTGATCTTCCACTAATTTCATGGTTCCTGACTGGGTTAATAACTTGTCAACCAGTGTGGTTTTCCCATGATCGACGTGGGCGATGATGGCGATATTTCTAATTTGCATTTGCATAAGTTTAACAAAACATAAAATAAGACGCAAAAAGTTCTGAAAGAACTTTAACGTCGTTTTTATCTGTTGGGATTCTTTGAGGCCCTAACAGAAAAAAAGCTTTATGACAAAGCTTTGTGAGAAAGCATATTGTGATTGGCGTATTCATAGTCTTTTCCTAGTAAATTGCAAGTTGCTTTGTGTCGATTAATATGTATAATAGCTTTTATCTAAATTTACCTTTAACATTCTTTCATGCGGCAATATATGGTTTTGCTTTGAGTAGTCGCCCAACTCTATGGGATATTTTTTTATATCAAAGCGACAATCAAGGGAGAAACGAAACCCAATAGAGTGAGCTGGCTGATGCGGTCGATTGCTCCATTAATCGCTTCTGGAGCTGCCTTATCGGATGGCGTACGTCGAGCAGCACTTCCTGTATTTATGTCAGGATTTTGACCGCTTTTAATATTTCTTTCTACTTTTGTAAATCGTAAATCTTATCGGAAGCTGGAAAAGTTTGATTATATCTGTGGCGCATGTTCCATTTTGGCATTGGTGCTGCGATGAATTACCAAAGAGCCAATGGTTGCGATTTGGTTTGCTATCGCCAGCGATGGATTCGCTGCAGTTCCAACTATTATCAAATCTCTGAAGCATCCTCACACAGAATCAGCGATAGCATATACCACATGATTATTTAACGCGTTAACGAGTTTCTTCGCCATGAGAACATTCGGTGCTGCTGAACTTGCTTTTCCGATATATCTTGTTTTTGTAGATTCTCTCTTGATGTTCTCTGTGTATGGAGGGAAGTGGAGAAAGAAACATCAGATAGAAAAATAATTTTGTAATGTAAAAACCGTACCACCAGGTGTCCCCGGATAGAGACGTAGCAATGCTACGTCTCTACGCCCGTTGGGCGTACACGGTTTTTTCTTTATATGTTTTAATTAGTTGCTGATCCCACTTGCTTGAGAACCTTGTTCTCTTTGATACTTTCGATGAATTCGTATAAGCGTACTTTGTTGATGCCATTGGTCGTAAGGATATACATTTCTGGCTTTTCGCCTGTTGCTTCTGGAATCGCTATATCCACTACTTTCGCCGTTCTGAGATCAAAGCTGTATCTGAATAAGTAGTATAAGTTGTAGCTTGTATTGTATTGATCGTTGGTCTTGAGCGGACGAGATTCATAGACAGTAAATGTCTGATTATCTTTATCTAAGAAGTATACATATCTGGAATTGGTTGTTGAAATGATCTTCACATTGTCTGAATATTTTGATGTCATCTTGTCTCCTCCGAGGAGTTTGATTTCACGATAATCGAGATTGAATGAGTTAGCTGGATTCCTCCGGAATTGATATGGTTTGCCGTTTGCCCATACCAAGAACGTCGAATCGATAGCGAAGTTGGTGAAGCCCGAACCGAAGTTGGCTCCTGTCAGCATATTTGTGTTGAGATAATATTTTTGTCCTGCCTGGTAAATAGTCTGTGATCATAAGGTATTGCGGTATCTGGTGACCAAGACGCTGTTTGATAAGGTTGTGATGTTCGGCTGGAAGACATAGAGATTCGCTTTTCCATAGGTTGCTAAACCACCGATAGTGAGCGAAAATCCGTCAGGATCTCCTGTGGTCAGTATCTGTATTCCTCCCTTGTTCACCAAGAATATCTTTCCATTGTTAGTGAAGCAATATAATCCATCTTTCAATAAGCTCTGATTGCATCATTTAACAGTTTCCTCATCCATACTATACTCTACTATCGATCATCTTACGTTTTCACCCATGGCTCACATCAATGCTGCTTTGGTTCATGCGATATTCAGATCCCTTTGATAAAAGATATTGGTGAGGTCTCATAGTTTCTGCTGTTCGGTAGTATTGAAAGTCATGATCTTGGTCTTTCTTCCTGTAGCAATATCATCGAACTGGCTGAGATTATTGATAGCGATGATATTGAATCATTTATAATAATCCGCTCTCAGAATCTTCTGGAGCTGAGCGACATCTTCTAGCCACCTTCCTTTGCTTTCAAGCGTAGTGAGTTTGGTCATGATTTCCTGATACTTGAGCGATTTTTCATCGCCGGTCGGATCCATGGATTGGAATAGGAAGATATCTTTCTTGATATCATCAACAGTGACTTCTACAGACACGCCCTCAGGCGTAACGTATACGGTATCTTTGTTTGTGCTGATGATTTCAGATAACAAGCTATAGAGCATGAAAATGATGACGATGCTGAGTAAAAATACTGTCGCCTGATATTTATTCCTGAGGAACATGTTCTTGAATTTCTCTATCCGACTGCCTGCTGCAAAATTTCCCAGATTTCCTAATTTTCCTAGCTTAGGGCTGAATTTCAATCCTCCGCTCTTCTGCTCTGAGCGCATATATTGGACGGTGTAATGAGATATGAATCCTACATGCTTTTTATCCAATCTACTGGTCACCACTTCGTGGATGAAATCTATCAATGATACTTCTTCAGACTTGAGGATAGATTCGACTTCCTTGAAATCATGCTGATCGATTACGTCAGAAATCTTTGTTCACACGTACAATATCTCGTCTCCTGCCTCTACGTCTCCTTCGACGAAATCAGAGAACAGATCGATCTTTCCTTGTGCATTGACACCATTATGAAGCGTGTAATATAATTTATGATCTCTGAATATCACGATAGTCGCATTCCCGATCATCGATGTCATGAAGAGATTATCAACGACGAGCTGGATATATCATTTGATAGGGAAGAATTCTACTTCTCCGAACTGATCAGCGAATGCTTTGAGTTTGGTATTGAGTCATTGGAGAAGAATTTCAAAATTATTCTTCACTTCTTCTATGTCAGACTCTTCGGTCTGAAGCTTGTCCATGAGTTCTGCCATGAATTCTTCTATCAGATCTTTCTGATTATCAAGAAATTTATTCTTTTCAAACAAGACTGAGGCCTTGATGACGATACCGTTTGCGAGCTCTTCATCTATCTTCAATAGCTGTTCTGGTTCTAGATAGAGCTTCTTTTTATCTTTTAAGTGCATGAACCACTTTTAGAATAGTAAAAAATCGGGAAAAATAGGTACAGTATTCACTAACCTTGTTAATATCAAAAACTACTCTTTTTTCAATAGTAAATATGAGAAAATATATTTGAAGAAAAAGAGGGTATATCGTATCTTTTTGAGGTTTCTGCGTGGATCTGAAATTACTCTCTGCAATCGTTCCAATTTTAAAATTCTTATGATTTTGGGCGCTCTTTTTTGCTTGCCGACCCAGAAGTCAAATGTCCCTCATTGATTGAGGACGATGAGATTATTTACTTGTATCATATCTTGGTTGGCATGGCTTCGGATTTCTTGAACCGGGTAATCGATATTTGATCTGGCAACGAGAAGAATGTTTATCGCTTTCGGATCTATCCCCTCATGTACCTTTTCCCAGTCGAGATTATCATAGCCATCTTGAGCGTATCCTACCGTGTATCATTTTTTCTCTAGATATTTTTTTGTCTGCGCCAAGAGGTCTTGATAAGTTCCGTAGAGAATCAAATTCATCTTGTGATGCTGATGGACGTCTTCTAGAAATGCGGGGCAGAAATCTGTTCCGTTGAGATTGTGGAGCCGTTTGCGAAATCATAAAAAATAAAAAATCTGAAGCGCTATCCCATCTGGGAGTACTATATCTGCGTGCTGAATCGCATCGCGGTACGCGGTACGTGTGACGCAGGCATCTATTTTTTTGTAATCAGGGAGAAGAACATTTTTGAATCGCTCTGATTCTATTTTGGCTGGCTGTGTATCGAATAATTTCTGGCTGCCTATCTGAGCGAAATAGAGATAATCAACAATACAAAATCCTTTCTTGGTGTAAGTTTCAAGAATGTGTCTGATTGCCTGATTAGCGGTTCATGTGAATAATGTATCTAAAATAGAATGCAAAATAAGACGAAAAGGACTAAAAAGGACGAACTAGGGAGCCATAAAGAATTTTACTTTCATTTCTATTTTTCATGTATTTCCGGTGCCGATGCCGTCGGGGATGGGAACTTTGAAGTGGAAGTCAGAATCTAATTTATCATTGCTTGTCGGTCTTCAAAGGGTGTTTCTAAATCCGAGAATCAAATTATAAGTTTTTCCTACAAGGATAGGTAATACATTCATCGCGTTTTTTGCATTGAATTTGGGTCATAATGCATCTTCCAGCCATGGAATATTATCAAGTCATCATAAATCCATAAGCAATGAAATAAGTCCATATGATCTCCATGTCATGTCCCATGCGTTAGCATCGTAGTAGCAGTTGGTGTCGATGATATCTGAACGGTTTGAGTCGTAGGGAGTAAATCAACTTCAATTATTGTATTCATAGAAGCATGGCCCGGTCAAGGAAGTATGTCATCGGAAATTTCAGGAAAGTGTGTATCAGGTATCAGCGAGGAAGTTGATTGAATCTCCATAGACGTTGTTGTGAAAAAAAATTATATTGGAAGTTGTACCTTGATAAACTCAGAATCCATGGTAACCATTATTTTTAAATGTACTATTCATGATTGTTAGATTGTCTGTAGGTCAACCAGTAACCAAAAATCCAGCCCAACCACCGGTAGCAATGACATTATCAAGAGTGAGACCAGAAACATTATTGCTAACAATACATCCATAAGAACCAGCACTAGTGGCATGGATAGTAACATCCTTTATATATCCACTGTTTACATTTGACAGAGAAATACCATCCCTTCACTCAATATATCCTCCTTCATGTGAAGATATAATAGTGAAATTATTCAAATTATTGGCTTGTAAAGTAAAATTGGAGCTATTCCCTATAATGGAATATCCATTCAAGTCTAAAATAACGCCACTTGATCCAATGGTAATCGCTGTACCTGAGGGGCAATTCATATTTGATGTTAATGTTGTATTACTCACCATCGTATCGCCGCAATTTGGATTGGCGTAGGAAAAACTCCGACCGAGAAGGAGGATTGCTGTGAATAGCAAGATGTACTTTCGCGGAATTCTTGACATGATGGAATAATTCTAAATGCTAAATTTTAGATTCTAAATTCTATATTATACTCGTTAGATTGCCCTAAAGGACTAAAGCCGCACTTCGTTCGCAATGACGACTTCGCAATGACAGGAGCTAGTTTATTGTCATCATTTTCACCCCTGGGTAATAGTAATCAAGAATTTGCTCGCTTGTCCGTCATTGCTCTGCTAAATATTGTGCACCCTTGCCGCTGAGGCCGACTCCATGGCCTTGAAAATCTAAACATTTTTCTTGATCGTAGCGGGACTGAAGATATGGAGTATCTGCTCGTCATCGTTTCTCTTTGGCAGAGAAAGTAAATCCAGCCGAACAGCTAAAGTAAGGCAAAATAGGCACATAGCCATCATACAATAATATTTGATTTTGAGTGGTCTTGAGCAATGCTTGATAAATTTTAAATGTCTGTTCTCCTCCCGCTCAGATATATTTCTGGAACAAGTCCGGAGAATCTATCGCTGTATATGATACTCCTGCTGGGATAGATGGATGCTTGTTATCCGGATTCATATAAAATAGGACATATGATTTTGCGAGCAATGCCATGAGTTTGATTTTTCCCTTATTTTCTTGTTCGCTCGTTTCGCCGATTCACTTCAGATAGTCGTTGAAAGGCAATTCGTTGATGACTACGTATTTTTCGTCGTATTGTCCAGACTTCATGTTTTTGATCTTGTCTTTTACAAAGTTGACAGAACCACGAAAGGTATTCCAAGGATTTTTGGCATATGATGTTCTATTGTAGTTGGTGAATGTGACGAGGCCGTTTTTTTTGCCGGCAGTGATGGTCATTTTTTTAGGACCGTAGAGATTATCTTCTATCGTAAGATACAGGAATCCATTGTGCGATTCTATAACAGGCGCCTGATAGGTATATATTTTTCCATCGGCGTTGATGATACATTTATTTTCACAGGAAAGATTCCAGATATTATAATCAGCACTCAAATCATAGAGAAGCACTTTCACATTTGATTGCATATATGTCTTTGCCTCATCCATCGTAATCTTGTGCGTGATCTTATTCATCGTCCCATCTGGCGAAGTCATGATGCGGTATTTGACGTAGTCCAGTTTGAGCGCACTAAGAAGCACGTCCAGATCTTCCTGTCGGAATACTTTGAAACTGATGATTTTCTCGCCTTCCGAAGTGATGACTTTTATCGGTTTGATTCAACTGGCAAATTTATTTTTGGTGACATTGACGATAAGCGTTCATTGAGATGCTTTGCAACTATTGACAGTCAGAGCTCCGTCAATTCACGCACAGCTTTTGAGTTTGGTGATTGAGATAGGGAGTGTGAATGTATCTGAAGTTTTGTTGCTGTAATAGAATCATTTCGCTTGGGTTCCCAGATTTTGTATCTTGGATACACTCGTTTCGATGGCTTTTGTCCCGGTGGCGACCACTGAACTTGTCAGTCTTATTCTTCCGAGCCTTTTTTTTACTTGCGCTCTGATATCAGGTAATAATGCGTAGAGATTGGTCCCCGGACATGAAGTATTCCCTGCGTCTTTGTGTCAGGCTATGGTAAAGTTTTCTTCCTCTGTGATATATGGCGCTTCAGTTCATTTTTCGAAATACATGACTCTGCTATTCGGGTCGATCTTATATTTTTTGGCCAAGGCTATGCTTAATTTGATGAGTGATTTGAGTTGAGCTTCTGTCGGCTGTTGGATGTTGAAATTCCCCATGAGCGCAATTCCTATGCTCGGCGTATTATTCCATGCGGTATGTGCTGCAACAACTCATTCTCCACCCGCTCTTCCTTCATAAATATTACCGAATGGATCTATCAGAAAATGATAGCCGATATCTCATCGTGCTCTGGTGATGGCATGATACTTGTACACATCTTGAAGATATTTTCTGACTGCGCCCGTCCCTCAGGTAAGTAAAGAGGCATAGTCTCCTGCTGTGTGATGGATGATGATTTTGGTCTTATTGAGATGGATGGACTCCGGTCGTTTGAGATAATTCCCTAGATATTCGTAGCGGACTTCATTAATCGTCTGTTCACTGGCATAACTGCTGATAAGATAATCCGTAGCCATAGTATTCTCGTAGTCTACTCTCTTACGATCAAGATAGGCGCCTACGTTGGATTGCTGAAGCTCGTCCAATTCTTGCTGATTTTTGTTTGCCAACCGTGCTTTCACTTCGTAAGCGGGTTGTTTGGCATATCTCCATGCTTCATTCGCCCCCCACTCGGCACGAGTGATGATTTTGACGCCGGGAAGAGTCCAAGCTTTGGCAAAAGTTGATCCGAATGGGAACACTAATAATCCAAGGAATCCGATGATTAAAATTTTCTTATACATAATATATAGTATATACAGATAAAATTATTCTTTTGACAAGAAGTAGTTGAGTATAATTTTATTATTTAAAAATTCAATGAATAGTTGCATTTAAAAATCAAAACTATACAACGAGGAACGGCCAACGGAAAACGTTTAACGTGACCCGTGTACCGTTTTACCTTATATATATATATGTTCACCCATCTTCACTGACATAGCACCTTTTCATTCCTGGAAGCCATCGGCAAGCCCAATAAGATTATCGCAAAAGCGAAAGAACTCGGAATGACAGCGATAGGCATCACCGACTACAATGGGATGTACAGCGCCATTAAATTCTACCAGACCGCCAAAGAAGAATGAATCAAACCCATCATCGGCGTAGAAACATGATTTGTGATGGATATCAATTCTACGTTTGCACCTAATCAAGTCGGAAACATCATTCTCATAGCAAAAAATAAGAAATGATATCAAAATCTCATGATCCTCACTTCTTTTGCCGATAAGGAATGAATCGCCGGCAAGCCAAAAATCGATATCGCCACGCTCAAAAAATATGGAAGCTGAATTCTCGTCATCATGTGATGAACCGAATCGCGAATAGCGAAAATGCTGCAGTCGGATAACCAGGAATCGAAAATCACAGAGATAATCTTAATGATCCAAGATGCAGTAGGGGTCGAAAATGTCTATATGGATGTCATCGCGCAAGACTATACTATCATCCCCATGCTGAAAAAGATCAATGACCAGATTTTAGAGTTCGGGAAGAAGTTGAAGATCAAGTTTGTCGTGCATAATAATTATTTCTATCCCAACAAGGATGATAAAGAAGCGTGGGAAGTCGCTCTCGCCATCAAAGACGGGAAAAAGATGTACGACGAGGACAGAAGGAAGCCGAAAGGCGAATATCATATCATGAGCGAGGACGAAATCATGGAGATTCTGAAAAAAAATGAATTCGATAAGAAATTCATCGATGAGATGATAGAAAATAATAATGAAGTCGCTGAAAACATCACAACGGAAATCAATCTCCATCAAGCGCTTTTCCCAAACTACGATACCCCAGACGACATCAAGGAAATCTATGAACAGGCGAAGGATGAATTGGTAGTGGAAGAGTAGAGAATATGCACAATACCGGCGATGAACTGGTATTTTTTTGAATTAAAGAAAAGGAGAGACGGAATATCTCTCAAAAAGAAGGGCGTTGTGTACAAGGTTTACTTGCTGTATAACCGCGGCCTGCTGGCACGGCAGAATACAAACAATAAATGAAGCCCGATTATAAATCATTAGCTTCTTTGCTAGTAAACCCCCTTCGATTCTCCAATATTCCTTTCTCTCCTAATGATATCCGAAATTCGGACATACCCTATACATATATATACGTAGGATTTTTTCAAGCCGTATTTTCTTATTTGGAATTGAAACACTCTCCTTTTTCCATACATAGAGTGACATGGATATTACTTCTTACATCAAAAGTCAGTTAAACGACGAACAAGGGGAAGCTGCCTTGCATATAGATACCTCTAGCCTCATCATTGCAGGCGCTGGATCTGGCAAAACAAGGACGCTGATTTACAAGATTGCCTACCTCATTCGGGGCAAACATATTCCTGTACAAAAAATTCTCGCAGTGACCTTCACCAACAAGGCGGCGAATGAAATGAAAGAAAGACTTCTCAAAATTTCTGAAGAGATCTCGAGCGGTACGCGGGACGCGGATCGCGGAACGAAAGATTCTATCCAGTCATCCTGAGCGAATGCGAAGGATCTAGACTCTTCACTACGTTCAGAGTGACAGTACCTAGATGATAGTCTGGGCGATTTTCTCAACGCAATGCAATCCTCTGCTCCGGCAAACACATCGGCGAATCGCTTGCTTCCCCATACGCTTAAGTGGATATGAACCTTCCATAGTATCTTCTTAAAAATCCTCAAAGAAGATATAGAAAAACTCTGAATGAAATACACCAAAAACTTCGGAATCTACGACAGCAACGAATCACAGAGCATCATGAAAGATGTGCTCAAGAGGTTGTGACTGCAAGACATCTATAAGATACCCGAAGCGAAAGTCTTCATCTCCATACAGAAAAATAATTGATTGGATCCCAAAGGCGCTATAAAAATACTGAAAACTGACCACGACCAAAGCATGTACAAAATCTACGAAGAATATCAGAAAGAACTTGAAAATAACAACTCGCTCGATTTTGACGATCTGCTTTTGTTACCTTATCTGCTCTTCAAAAAAAATCCTGTAATTTTGAAAAAACGGAACGATCATTTTGACTATATCCTCGTAGATGAAGCACAAGACACCAACCGGATCCAATTTGAATTGATGAAAATGCTGGGAGGTGAAAATGCGAATATGACGCTCATCGGAGACGATTATCAAAGCATCTACGGATGGCGCGGGGCACTCATGGAAAACTTTTTGAATGTAAAAAAATATCGACCGGACATCCAGATGTTCAAATTACAAATCAATTATCGTTCGCGCCCTCATATCGTCCATGCGGGGAATCAAATCATCAAGAATAATGTTAATCAATATGAAAAAAATATCGTAGCCCATAGAACCGGTGATGACAAAATCACCATCTTCTCTCATGCGAGCGAAATGGACGAAGCAGCCAATATCGTAGACCTCATCAAGAAGATGAAGGACCAGGGGAAAGTTAAAAATCGGAATCAGGTTGCGATTTTGTATAGGACGAATGCTCAATCCTCTCCTTTTGAACAATTGTTTCTGCAGGAAGGAATTCCGTACAAGGTGTGGTGAGCGTATAAATTTTTTGAAAGGAAAGAAATCAAAGATACCCTCTCCTACATCAAATATATTTTGAATCCACAGGATAATATTTCCCTCAAAAGGATTTTGAATGTACCGACGAGAAAAATCTGAAAAACGACGATAGAGACTATTGAAGAACTAGCGATTGATCAAAATACCAATATGCATGAAATCCTAATTCATATCAGTGATCTTGGCGTCAAACTCACCCCCGCCGCTACGAAATGAATCGAAGAGTTTTTGACCACCATGATCGGAATAAGAACACAGTTGAAAAAATTGACGCCAGCAGAATTGATTGAGACCTTGATCAAAAAAATCAAATATAGAGACTATCTCGTCAAGGAAGAATGAGGCGAGCCACAGGCAGATGAAAAATATGAAAACATCTGACAATTGATCAATATGGCACAAAAATACGACCTGAGAAAAACTGCGAATGAAGAGCCCTGAAGCATAGTATGAGAGGAATTATTGAGACAATTTATGGAAGAGGTGGCACTATTGAGTGATATCTCAGAAAATGAATCTTGAGAAATAGAAGCGGTAAAATTGATGACCGCTCACTCAAGCAAGGGCTTGGAATTTCCGATTGTGTTCATCGTAGGATTGGAAGATTATATTTTTCCGTTGGCGAATGCCATGCAAGACCCCAAAACTCTGGAAGAAGAAAGAAGGCTGATGTACGTCGCTGTAACTAGGGCTAAGGACGTGCTTTTTCTCTCACACGCACACAGCAGGATGACACGATGACAAACTAAGATGAATCCTCCGAGCAGATTCTTGGATGAGATTTCTCCCGACTTGGTAAAAAGATATGACCTCGGCGGATGATGAACGGATGATGAGCCAAGACAGAACGTGGACGAATGAGATAGCGTCATACATAAATTATTTGGCAAGGGATATGTGCTTGAAGTCTGGAATAATCTCACTATCGTCAAATTCCACAATCCTAAATTCGGTGTCAGAAAAATAGAGATGAGATTTTTGCAAGTGATATGAAAAGACGAATAGGACGAAAAGACGAATAGGACGAAAAGAAATTAAAATTCCGAATTCCAAAAATTTTTTCTTCCCGAACAAGCTCTATAAGCTCGTTTCGCTAGTTTCGACCTAATGAATTACAATGTCACTTTTTTTCAAGCGATGTCGCCACATTGCGACAGATGATGACATAAGATATACACTTAATCAAATATGTAAACTCAATCTTTTCTCGACCTTTGGGGTTTGGCTTCTCGCCTAGTGAATTATAGATAGACTTTTTTTTTATTTTGTGTATTTAGTTTGCTTTTTTTGTTTCCATGCATATGATATTATCAAGCAAACATATTTCACAAGTTTTCAACCCCGAACGGTCTGGGTGAAAATCCCTGTTTTTATATGCTCCTTCACCTCTTGGTGATTGAAGCATATATAGTTGCTACATCAATAATTTCTCATTACATTTCGAAAATTATTGTGTAGTAATCTAAAGCTTGGTTTTTTATATCCTTATTTATACCTACAATGGTTGCAAAGAAAAAGAAGGTTGCTAAAAAAGCAGTTAAGAAAGTTGCTAAGAAAGCTAAGAAAGCTAAGAAAGCTAAGAAAAGATAGTTTTGCTTTTCTAGCGCTAGAGCTGTGAAAAACTCCTGATTGCGAAATTGGGGGTTTTTTCGTTTCGAAATTGATAATGATAATGAAATGAATATAAGATATTTGGTTGCATTACAAACTCTTCACTAACAGCTAAAGACTAATGACTAAAGTACTGATTGGACTTTCCGGCGGAGTTGATTCTGCCGTAGCCGCATATCTCCTGAAGAAACAGTGATATGACGTGACTGCGGGATTCATGAAGAATTACGTTTCTGAAACCGGGAATTGCACGACCTACGACGATGCTACTGAAGCTATCAAAGTAGCAAAATTTTTGTGAATCAAGCTTCTGTCATTTGATCTCCAGAAAGAATACAATGAAAAAATCATTACCTACATCTACGAAGGCTATAGGAAATGAATCACACCGAATCCTGATGTCTTGTGCAATAGTTTAATCAAGTTTGATGTGTTTCTCAAGAAAGCGTTGGATATGGGATTCGATTTTATCGCTACCGGACATTATGCAAGAATTTTACCCCCCAAACCCCCCTTCGAATGGGGCTTAGAATTGAACGCAGATGATGTAAAAAAAAGATGACTTATGCAAAACGGTAAACAATTACCTTACAGTCCGATTTTAATAGAAAGAGCCAGAGAACTTAGAAAACATACAACTCCAGCAGAAAAAAAACTTCGAGAAGAATTTTTACAATCACATACATATAAATTTTATAGACAAAGACCTATTGATCATTTTATAGCAGATTTTTATTGTTCCCAACAGCATTTGATAATAGAAGTCGATTGAGGTATCCATAATTCACCTGAAGCTAAAGAATATGATAAGATGAGAACTGAACTATTGAATTTATATTGAATGAAGGTAATCAGGTTTTCAAATGATGAGATAATGAATAATTTCTCTGCGGTTTGTAAACAAATTGATAAAGAAATAATTTCTTACCTCCCCTCGAAGGGGAGGCCAGGTGGGGTATATAAACTACTGAAATGAATCGACCACAACAAAGATCAGAGTTATTTCCTTTCGGGATTGGATCAGTTCCAATTGTCGAAGTCATTATTTCCTCTCGGAGATATCGAAAAACCGGAAGTGAGAAGAATAGCAAAACAGGTCTGACTTCCCAACGCCGAACGTAAAGATAGCCAGGGTTTGTGTTTTGTAGGTAACATTCCGATCAGAACTTTTCTCGAACAGAAATTGCCGAAGAAGGTATGAATTACTGTTGATGAATCTAGGAGACAAATAGGAAAACATGAAGGTGCTCGATTTTTTACTATTGGACAAAGGCAGGGATTGAATTTACCACCTGATCACTATGTGACCAAGATTGATGTAAAAAGAAATATCGTTCATGTCGGACCGAGAGGGTCTGAATTTTTGAATCAGAAGGAAATAAATCTGACCGATCGACATCGGATAGGTTACAAATATGATTTACCTCTTGATGTGGAAGCAAAAATCAGATATAGGCAAACACAACCTGCGAAATGCAGGTTGTCAGTTACGCGTGACGCGTGACGCGTGACGAGACCAAAACTCAAAACTCGTGACTCGAAACTCGTGACTGCCTCGTTTCATGAGGCACAGCGGGCAATCGCCCCAGGGCAGATCGTGGTAGCATATATTTGAGAAGAATGCGTATGAAGCGGGGTAATTGTCTAATTGTCACCATCAAATATACCATAAATGTCAAGCAAAAAAGGCCATGGATACGGTCTTTTTTTGTAATTTATGAATTCCTGGGATATAATCAGTATAACGAAACTTTTATAGCGTCATATATGCAGATGAAAAAAGCCAAGAAAATCAAGAATATCGAACGAAACGAATCTCACTTCAATCGAGGACAGACAATAAAAATTCTGACTCTCTGATTCTTTTTCTTATTGGGATGGTTCGTACTCGTACCACCTACACCTACGACTCCGACACTTCGTGGCGAACAAATGACGTTCCAATTCCATGGCACTGCTTCTGACTGGTGAGTAACTGGCATCCAAGTTCATGGTGCTGCTGATAGATGGGGATATCTTTTTGATGGAGCATCTATAACCCAAATGTTCACCTGATCAACTACTACCGTAAGCACTCCTTCTTCGCTTTTGGGATGAACAAGCACCACGACCAAATATGCAAAAATCATTACTGAAATATCTATTCCAAATTATTATGTAACAATGGAGACTCTGATAT
>Ga0100390_10002856_pt1 | contig 15234 bp, 7 predicted proteins | sample CryGeymeta201514_FD_81540 | JGI IMG/M metagenome (GOLD analysis project Ga0100390, IMG submission 81540) | Groundwater microbial communities from Crystal Geyser aquifers in Utah, USA - Crystal Geyser metaG 2015-14 | ecosystem: Environmental > Aquatic > Deep subsurface > Groundwater | place: USA... | reverse complement strand
GAGCTGAGGACGAGCTTGTGGAGGCGAGCCAGAATCTGCTTGCTTAGAGGATCATGATTCAAGAGCAAATCCAAAAAATTTGGAAAATGACTAGAACTTGTGCGGACAGTATATTTTGAAGGCTGCTCTCCCTCAAGTGCTTCTTCAATTGCTCGGTGTTTATACTTTTTATTCGCGGATAGTCCACGCCGACGAACGAAAGTGACGCCTAGTAGTAATGTAATAACATGCAACACATAATCATCCGGAAAGAAATTTGCATCGCATCGCATCCCATCAAGCTTATGAGCTCCGATATTAAAAAAGTGAAGCTCTTTTCATCCCGCAAGTGCCCTCTTTAAGTGCTCATTGATTGTACCCTTGTGTACACGCATACTACCTCCATGCAAGTAAACGGTAACATACGACGAATAATTTTTAAAAACAATTTTATGGCAAATATCTACTGTTATGACATCTAGGTTTCAGTTATGGATACCTCATGCCAACGTAAACAATAAGAAAGTTCAGCTTAGATCTTTTCCTTTTTCCCTTTTTTTGTCCGCGCTCTGACTTTGGGATCAAGTTCCGCTTTGCGGAGTCGAACACTCAGTGGCGTAACTTCAATGATTTCGTCCTGAGCCATGTACCCAATAAGTTCCTCAACATTCATGCGCTTTGGAGGTGGCATGGTGAGTTTTTCGTCCTTTGCTTGTGTTCTCATGTTCGATAGTTCTTTGGCTTTGGTGGGATTCACATCCATGTCAACGTCGCGACTCTTGGCGCTCTCTCCAATCACCATACCAGGATAAACACTTTCACCTGGTTCAATGAAGAGAGTTCCACGCTGTGCCAAGTTTGCTAGGGCAAATGTTGTCGCCTTGCCCTGGGCACTACTCACAATCTTCGATCGAGCCGAATCCAGTCCCAATGGACCAGCATACGGCCGGTCCTCGAGGAAGCAGTGATTTACCACGGCAGTTCCTTTTGTGGCTGAAGCAATTTCGCTGCTAAAGCCCAGCAGCCCTCGAGATGGTGCTTCAAACAGCAATCGCGTTTTGCCGTCAGAATTTTCTGTCATTTCCATCAGGATTCCCTTTCGGTTACCCGTCAAAGAACTCACAACAGTACCTGAATAATCAGAGTCTACATCCACAATGACCTCTTCAAACGGCTCCAACTTTTTGTTGGTTACTGGGCACATTTTGGTCAGAATACGAGGAGGAGAAATCATCAACTCAAATCCTTCTCGTCTCATTTGTTCCGCCAAAATTCCAAGCTGCAATTCTCCTCTGGCCAGAACCACAGTTTTTTCCGAGTCTGTGTCACTCAATTCGGTGGATAAAGTAACGTTATTATCTGTTTCTTGGTACAGACGCTCTCGTACTTTGGAAGACGTCACAATCGTTCCTTCTGTTCCGGAGAGTGGGCCAGTATTGGCTCCGAATTCCATGGACAAAGTAGGAGGAGCCAGTGGTGGCGTCAGAATGGCCTCGTCAATGGGAGCATCTACTGTTGTCAGAGTGTCTCCAACCGCCATGTGGTCTGGTACACCTACAATGGTTACAATATCTCCTGCAAAGGCACGACCTTCTTCCAATGGAGTTCTAGAAATTCCTCGATTGACAAAAATACCACCCAGAGTTGTCTCCTCGGCCCTGGCTTCGCCACCATCGCGAGGCAAGACCTTGACTTTGTCATTTAGTCCAATAGATCCACTGACGATGCGCCCAGTGCAGGTGCGGCCCATGTAGGTATCCCTTCCCACAGTCACCGCTGCCAGGGCAAAGGGTTGCTCGTCGGTCGGGTATTGTCGAATAGCCGGCTCTGGAACGTGATTAAGAATTGCGTTCAATAACACTTGCATACCAGTCTCGTCATTGGGTTCCATCTTTCCATTTGCAATTTTGTAGGCAGTTTCCAAATTATCAGTCATCCATCCGTCTCTCGCACTTCCGTACAAGGTAGGATAGTCCATTTGATCATCACAGGCACCTAGGGCGTCAAACAAATCCAGCAAATCACTCTCGGTCTCTCCAGATTCCAATTTAGCAACGGCATTAGGTCGATCTACTTTATTCAATACGACCAAAGGACGCAATCCCAAGGCCAAGGATCGACTGAGAACATACTTTGTTTGGGTCATTGGGCCTTCAGCGGCGTCCACCAACAAGCAAACACCATCCACCATGCTCAAGATGCGGTCTACTTCTCCTGCAAAATCGGAGTGACCAGGTGTATCCACGGCATTAATGATAATACCAGCATCACCATTTGAACCATTACTATTACTGGCACTGGGATTATAATGCATGCGAGTGACTTTGGACGTAATGGTAATACCGCGTTCCATCTCCAATTCACCAGAATCCATCAAGCGATTCAATTCTCCCAGATCACTGGAGGTAGCACGTAGAAGTTTGTCGACCAAGGTTGTTTTTCCGTGATCGACGTGGGCAATAATGGCTACGTTGCGCACACCAGCCCGACGGACTGTGGTAAAAGTACTACTACTACTGCTACTACTACTGGAACCATTTTCCTGCTCGCTGTCGCTATCGGCACTGGCAGATGTGCTCGAAAAATTTCTGGCACCAACATTAAGTTGCTCAGAGCAACTGTGGACCAAAGCAGCAATGCCCTGAAATGAAATGGCAGATTGCGCACTGCGAATGCCCTGGTAGCCAACGAAATCATTGGCAGACGATACTGGATACGAAGCAGTAGTACCTGCCGATGCAAGCCATGAATCTGTTATTCTACTTGCTGCCAAGGGCCTTCGGCGCAGGAGCTGCATAGAAGATCGAATCATGATTGTTGCAATTTATAAACAATGTACTGCTGCAGCTTTCTTCCTGCTTGAAATAGTACGGATTCGGAAAAATAATAATACTGTAGTAATTGGGCTTTTTGTGTTCATTATGATGAAACATGAAAGGTTTGTGATGAAAAAAATTCACGAAGAAAAACCACCTCGTCACCATTCGAGAGAGGAAGGAAGAGCAGCTGTGATCCACCTTGGCATCGAATGTATGCTACTTGTTCGAATCGATGGAATTTGCTGTTTTGGTGCTTTATTACAAAACGCCCAACTAGGTCTAAAAGTACTTGCTACCTGGTACTTTAAAGAAGCTAAAACCTAAAACCATCTAACATCTAACAATCTAACCTACTTACTAAGAGGTACGCAATTCTCGAATTCTGCCATGTCTATTAATACAGAATTGTTAGCCAATGGAGTTCTATTTACCAAAAACCTTGTCTGTGTTGAGCTCTATGGTTCCGTTGCTCGCTATTAAATAAGGAGATAGATCCTTTGATATCTTGCTCTTGATGTCCTCGTTCTGATCAGAGGCATCAATCTCAAGATTGTGCTTGGTACCGTCAGGAAACTCAATTCTTATTTTTATACTCTTTGGGATCAACGTCAGAGTTGACCCGCCTTGAATGCCGTGGTCGACAGCCGTCGTTTCATCGCCCCTGAGCTCTTCGTCGTTCATGGCCAGAATCTGTTGACCCGGAGACAGTCCAGTCTCTGCCTCTATCTTCTTTTTAATTGTACCAAGCGTATCGGTAAGTGCGACCATGATTTGTACATCGTTGCCGTCTTTGGTCTTGACGTTAACGGGTACTCTTGAAGCTTCCACTTTAATGACGTCACCATTTTTGATACCAACGTCCTTTAGTTGCTTTCCCTGCGGCAACTCTTTCCCATTGAATTTCAGTATCTGTTGCGCAGCAGCCATGCCTGTCTGACCTTGACTCTTGGTCTTGACTATTTCTGCTATGTCCGATGGAGAAACATCAACTTTGTGCTTCTTACCATCGGGCATTTCCGCAGTAATGGACATGGAATCTGGTTCCATGTAAAGGGCTGAAGCGGGTTTGATACCAGCACCTTTCACCTTTTCGTGATCTTTACTCAGTTCTTTCATGTTTTCGTTCATAAACAATTTCTGGTTTGCAGCTGGAATACCTGATTCGGGTTCCACCATACGTTTTATATCACCGAGGTCATTATCGGGATCTACCAGAAGCTTGATCTCTTTGCCATCGTGTGTATTAACTGTTATAGGTATCTTCCGAGTTTCGACAGTCGTTATTGCACCGTCCTTCACTCCTACTTTGGCGAGCGTCGACTTGTTGTCGCTCAGTTCCTTGCCGTTCAATTTGATGACTTGCTTGTTGAATTCTATACCAATATCTTGTGCTATGATATTTTTGAAGTCTTCTACCGTGTCGGAAGGCTCCACCACTATTCTGATCGTTTTGGTGCCCTCTAGAGTCTCCACAATCAGCTCAATATTCATGGATTCCTCGTCACTGGATTCTTCTTCCTCGGGAGCTGCAGCAAATTGCGAACACTTCTTCATGATTTCGTACAGATTAAGATCAGCCATAATATCACAAAATTTCTGGAATCTGTTTCCATAAAATGCAAACAGATCGTGGAGCTGACGATCGGCAACGTTACCTAGCTGGCGGCCAATTTCTTCAATGGCATCCTCAATTTGACTCATAGTAAAATATTGATGAAACCCGTGCCGGATAAGCACGGCGCCTAAGTGATACTTAGTGAACCCCATTCGTTTTTCGTCTCTGTCTGTAGAGGGGATCAGCTCCTCTAATTTCTGGACGGTTGTGGTCAAGTTGTTACCGAGCTCACTGAGCGCTAACGATGCTTTGACAGTTTTCTTTTCGTTGCTCAGTTCGCCCTTTTCAATGTGATTCGTCACCTTGGTAGCACATTTTATGGTCGCTTTCAAGACAAACGCGAAAGCATGACATATTTTTTCGGCTGGGTCGATTCCATTTTCGTAGACAAGCGTAGACAGGCGGCTGACAAAGTTGGACTTCCAACGATCAAAGGTCTTGTACTTGTTGACTTTGTCCAATCGTTTCAGTAAACCTACCAGTTCTGGGTCAGATTTTATAGGATTGCTATCTCCGTGATTTCTTCTACTGCTACTATCCATCGTTCGTGGTTAGGTTTGGTTGCATAAGATAATATTAGCCGACTTGTATTGAAGACTCGGCACTCGGCACATTTTTGAAAAAAAGAAAGGTCATCATTATTTTTTAGAAGTATTTATATTTATGTCAACACTAAAATTACGGTGATGATGACCAATAAATCGTTCCCTAACTTTGCTGACCGATTGCTGACCTATTTGTTAGGGTTAGTATTAATGGTGTTGTTGTCGCCTCCATCATCAGAGTGCCACGGGCGCTTTTAGCACTATTAACTAGACTAATACTTGGAGTACTACTCCACTACTAGCTACGAGGAGGAGGAGGAGGAGGAGCCGATACTGTAGCCTATCTAGCTAGCTAGCTTGGTCTCTTTGTTATAATTCTAGTACTTAAATACATAATACTGTACAGCAGAGACTACCACCTTTTCCGTACTAGGCTTTGCGGCAGTCTTCCTTCTTTAAACCCCTTGGTAGACATTAGGCCATCCAGTACCAGCCGCCAGTTGGCCTGCATCCACCACCACCATGCGAGAAGACCACCAGCAGCAGCCAGCCAGTTAGCTAGGTAGCTTGACACTACTCAATGAAAGAACCCAGCAAGGCATACGTGCCAATGAGAGCTGGTGGGCATCAGCTACCCTGCGCTAGCTAGCCTCAAGAAAGAGCTCGGCTAAAGAACCATGGTCTGTAGCAATGGAAACTCGCAATACAATTAATGGCTGGTAGTGGTAATTGCTCCCGGACCGCCAGTTCAGAATTTTCTCTATTTTTTACCGATGGCTTTGACCCCGGTGCAGAAGTACTGGTACTGTAGCTACGTTGCTTATCGGGAAGAATTAGAGTAATAGTCTAGCAAGACGGAATAGTCTAGGACGTTAAGAGAGAACTCATAATAATAATTACGAAAATCATGCAGTCTCCAATGATAGATGATGAAAAATTGGTGGAGATTGTTAAAACCGCAGAGTAGAAGCACGCGCCAGCTTGCTATTATCTGGTACTAGATCCACGTAACAATACAACTAGAGTACTACCTGGAACCAGGTACGGAGTAGTAGTAGCACGTAGTACCTGGTACTGCTACCTACCATAGGAGTAGTAGTAGAACTGGTATCTTCTTCCTGGTACCAGTACCAGTACCTCCTGGTAGAAGATCCGAATTTCGAAGGCTGTGACTTTTTTCGAAAGTCCGAATGGGACAAAGGGCAATTGGGACGACTTCTTTTTTGATCGACGTACCTAAGTACGTTGTGACTTTTAGCATTCCTACATCTGCTTCTTATAATCTTCAAGTATCCTATCATTTAACTTGTTCAATCGGAAAGACAGCAAAATCAGATTAGTTGTAGTGCGTGGCACCAAAATTGAGCAAAATTGTGCCACCTCAGTTTGCCAAAATGATTATTACTTGATGTCTTCCACATGCGTGAATTGTTACGGCATGACACAACCTTGATCAAGCACTCTCCCAATCACTTACCTGGTAATAATTATTACTCTACTATTCTCCAACAACTGAGTACTAGTAGTCTAGTACCTCTAGCACTGTATCATCATTAAAGTAACATCACCAACAATACAATAATAACTACTAGCATAACAAGTAGTAGTGATAACAGCCTCCTTTTACTTCCTTCTTCCTCCTTCACAAAATGTTTTCTGAATCAAATCCTTCTTCCCGCATTCCGCTCGGCCTCCAAGCTGTCTTCCTAGCTTCCAACCGCGGAAAAGATGTCACCAAACCTCCTCCCGAAAAAGCTGCCAACAAAACCTTTACGCGTAACTGGATGTTCCAGGGTCTTGGTCGGGGTACCAGGACTCGTCGAACCAAGGGCAGTCGCAATAAATCTGAACGGGGTCTCACGAAACTTGCGCAGTTTGGTCGCAGCAGTACAAGCAAGAGCGATGCCTCTAACACCAGCATAGGTAGCATGAACAACGAAGAACCCGTGGCAAAGGTTCACTCCAAGCCCATCACTACCTTTGTCCAGAAACCAAATCCCAAACCCAAGGTACGTTAGGCTGTTACAGAGCTCTTCTGGCAATGAACACTTGCTATTTCGATACGTTTATCTCACATCTCAATTTCACCTGGTGACCGTTCTCTCCCTTTCTACAGACCACGAACGGGCGACCTCCTATGAGTCCCCAGGCCTACTTGGATGTTATGATTCATGCTCGCGGGTATTCCACTCGCCGGTACCGTACCTTGCAGACTGGATACTATTGCAAGCCCACGAAATACCAGCAAGCGAGTTATCACGTCAACATCGTCAAACACGTTCGTAACCATCGGGTTGAAGAATTCAGATCCATTTTGTCATCGGGAATCTCTCCCAATCCTTGCAACGCCTACGGTGAATCGCTCTTGCACATGGTTTGTCGCCGTGGAGATGCTGACCTACTTGAAATCATGCTGGAAAACGGCAGCAGCGTGCAAGTCGCCGATGATTATGGACGAACTCCACTGCACGATGCATGCTGGGCCGCAACTCCTTCCTTTGACACTGTCGAACAAATTGCTAGTCGTGACATTACCTTGTTTCACATGACGGACAGTCGAGGCGCTGTTCCCCTCTCCTATGTTCGACGGGAACACTGGTCCGAATGGATCGACTTTCTTGAACGGAAGAAGGATACTTGGTGGCCTCCCATAACAGGAGAGGATGAACCATCTGAGTTGGTCGATGTAGCCCCCAACGAGAGACCCATTCCGGAACCAGCCAACGCCTTAACCATTGAGCTTGCAGGCATGGTTGCCTCTGGTGTCATGTCTCCATCAGAAGCCAGGTATCTTCAAGACCAGGACATGGAAGATATGGATGCTACTAGTAGCGATGAAGAAAGCGACGACGATTCGAGCGAAGACGATAGCGACGACGACGATGAAAGCAGTAGTGTAGACGAGGAGGAAGAGTTTGAGGCCCTTGGAATGACCAGGGCCGACATGGATGACATTTTGAAGCGCATGAAATACTCCAATGCCCAGCAAGTCCAGTAGACGTTCTACTTGACCACAGATTTTTGATGCCACGCCTGCTTGCATTCATCCACTGCTATGAAGAAAGTCATGTAAATTTAAAATGCTTTCCGTATCTTTATACTGTATTACTCTTGTACAGCCCGCAAAATCAGTGCATGGGCATCGCTTGATCGTTCAAGAACTCATTGGACAGAGATTAAGTACTGCAGTAGGGGGAGTAATCGAAGAGGAGAAGGGGGGCAAACATTTTGCAGATAAATCCACATTGCCGTAAGCTAGTAAAGCTGTAAAACGTTCTCCCAACATTATCCATGGCGCATGCAATGGATATATCTCCATGAGGCAACGGTAGACCTTGGTCCTTAAAAAATAGAACAAACTGCAAATACTCCACTATTTTAAGTAGAAAGCAGAGTTGGAGGCGCGCTCGCTGAAGGAATTTCCAGCTGCTACTACTAGTAGTAGGTTGAAGAGCTCTTCACTCCTGCAAACACGGAATTCAGAAAAAGAACGGCCTTGCAATATACTGCGAAGCCAACGAACTCCTGAAGCTGCATCTTGGCGAATACTTGTGTTATATCAGGCGTAACCAGTCCCGAGGCTTTCTAGATGTGTTTCGACTTACACTGAATTGTCTTCAAAAATACTCTACTACAATAATATGAAATAAATAAATGCACTGACACGTCTGGGCCTTGCACTGAACTCTGCCATTTCAGTCTCACAATCACAACAACCGCAATCTCCTAGTCATAAAATAGTTCCAACTCTAGCCGTTTTTTTCAACTATGCTTGCTTGATAGTCAAAGGATAGAAGTATCACGACTCTTGTTTGGCTTCACCATCCGACGGTTGTGAACCTTCCTGGGAACTTTCACCGCCAGCCTCTTCTTTATTTAGCTCATCGGCGGCCGCTGCGGCATCCTCTTCTTCCTGTTGCTTCGTAATTTGTGCTGCATACTGATCACTGACCTTACACTGAACTCCCACAAAATTGGTGACTGTACCGGAAGCATCACGGAGAGCAGCAATGAAGAACTGATTCCAAAAGGTAGTTCCATCCACACGGTAGTTCAACAGGCACACAGACATATCATTGCCCTGTTCAATGGCATTGCGAATGTGCTCCACTGCCTTGGGATCGGTCTCCGGGCCCTGCAAGAAACGGCAGTTACGTCCCAAAATTTGATCCAAAGTATATCCAGTGAGGTTGAGGAAACCTTGGCTTGCATAGACAATTGGATTGTCTGGCAAAGAAGGGTCCGTCACAACAAAATTCTGTTGTGCTGTTTGTAATGCCTTGATGAATGAAAAGTCAGGATCATCCAAAACCTTGTTGGCCATACCAGAACTACCAGCCAGCAATCCATCTTGAGCGGCATCGCTCTGTACGTACTCCTTGATCACCTTGCCGCCATTCTCAGCACCAAGACGACTCGTGATGGAGTTCTTTAGTTTCTCGTTTTCTTCCTTGAGAAGAGATACGGATTGTTGAAGAGATTCCAACAAGAACTTTTTACGGATGCGAGAGCGCTTGGCGTGTTCACGGTTACGTTCTCTGTCAAACAAGTGAAGAGACGAGAGGAGAATAGAATTGTTAGACATGTTCTTCCATCGCGATACACACAAAGAAGACAAGCATACACGACTGCACAGCAGCACACGTCCTTAACACACCTACGATCCGATTTTTGCTGGTCGCTCATCCTCCGATCACTGCGAGAGCTTCTCTTGCGCTTGGGTGCAGCGAACTGCAAATGATGGCGTTCCTGAGGTGCCTTCTTAAATGGCACTGTCTGCACGGCTGAAACTGACTGGTTGGGTCCTGCGCCCATGACCAAGGCTGGCTTGGAGGCATCGTGCAGGTTCGTGGATTGCAGGCCTCCTCCTTGTGGCACGGGCATGTAATGGCCCTGATTATCCGCTTTAGCTGCTACGATGTTCACGTTTTGACCTTCGCCCGATAGCAGGATAGTGCCAGGAGCCCCGCCAGGTGCCTGTCCTTGCTCTCCGAGAAAGACGGTTTCACCGTCAGGAGTAAACATGACATCTCCGAAAATATCATCTAGATTTAGAGTTGAGGGAATGCCTCGTTGAGCGACGGCAGCAGCTGTTTGGGCCGACATCTGCGGAGCCGAAGCTCCAGCTTTCGTGTAGATTGGCATAGACATGACGAATTCGCGTCTTTCGTTTGTGGATAGTAGTGACAGAATCTATCGTTGGGAAGTTCTTTTTCTCTCCTTCCTTCCCTCCTTCTGTTCTAATAAGGGAATCTGGTATAGACTTGATGTGAGTTAAGTTACTACTCCTAGTAACTTCTTAATAACTCGTACTCGAGAGCTAGCTAGTTTGCTAATTGCTGGCCTGTCGCTTCGCTTCGCGTCGATCCAATAAAGTAGAGCAGTTTTTTTTATTAATAACAACCATGAGAATTATTGCCGTCGCGGCGCTATGGTGCGGATGACCTCCCTTGGTGTTTGGTTGACACTTCTTCTGCACTTCTCTTCGTTTGAAGCAAAAGATACAACCTCAGCAATCTATCACACAACAAGTTGCATATATTGAAGCGAATATTTCAAGAAGAAGAGTGATGAGGAGTACAATTGGGAATGCATTTGAGTCACTCCGTCTGCATCATCTTTAAGACTGACAGTAGCCTTGCCCCTACTGTGAGACCTGGAAAGGAAGAGGGAGGCAAAGAAAGGGAAAAAAAATCATATAAGATCATACACGGGCGAGAATACGAAATCCTCCTTTTATCAAACAAGGTATCATCTTCCAAGGAATCAGTAGTCTAGTGTATCACAATTCTTTGTCGACGACGAGAGTTAAAACATATTTATAATCCAACGATGAGCATCAACATTCCAGATGAGATCATACCAGGAAGGTTCCTTGTTCAAGGAACAAGACCTGCTTCCGTGTCTCCTCCTGCTGCTGCTGCTGCTTCTGCTTCGCCCCTACTGATATCGGAAACGAGTCTCTCGTTCTGGGGTGGCATTGATCCATTAACTGGTATCGTGGTAGATACCTCTCATCCTTTGTGTGGGATATGTGTGACAGACACCATATTGTGTCTTCCTTCTGGACGAGGATCTTGTACGGCATCGCAAGTGTTGCTGGAACTGATTCTCAATAACAAGGCTCCAACGGCTTTTTGTTTTCGAGATGTGGACGGACTGGCATGTGTCGGTGCTATTGTTGCAGACGAAGTCTTTTCTTTCAAAAATGATGTATGCATTCCCGATATGATTCATATTGGTAGTGAAGCCTACGAGAACCTTTTAAAGGTGAAAAGCCGTTGTAATTACGGGTGCATCTTGTCGAATGGTGACTTTTTGATTGGATCATCAACAACCAGAGTCACGACAAAATTGCAATCTATGGAACATAAAAATATTGACAGTACACAGGTACCCCGGCCATTTACAGATGCTGAACAGAACATGATTGACAATGCGACTACAGAAGCTCAGCGAATGGCATACCGTGTGCTTTTTCGGTATGCTCACCTTGGTTTAACGGAGACATCAGCACCCCCTACCTATCTGGACATTACCCAGGCTCATATCGATGGATGTACCTATATTGGACCAGGTGGTCTGGAGTTTACAGAACGACTCGTTCAAGCTCAAGGAAAAGTCAGAGTGTCAACCACGCTCAATTCTGTCTCGGCCGATCGCCGTCATCACCAAACACTAGGAGTTCCAGCAGAATATGCGGCCAATTCGGTTGCATTGGGCGATGCTTACCTGGCACTGGGATGTCAACCATCGTTCACCTGTGCTCCGTATTTGCTCACGACCGAACCCGCGTTCGGAGATCAAATCGCTTGGGGCGAGTCGAACGCCGTTGTTTATGCCAACAGTGTGCTGGGAGCACACACTGAAAAATATGCCGATTATTTGGATATTTGTTGTGCCTTGACGGGAAAAGTCCCTGCTGTTGGTGTGCACTTGACCAAGAACCGGCAGCCTCAAGTTATCTTGGACGCCACAGACATGTTGGACGAACTCTTGGATGCTATGGCAGATGGTGACAGTGCTATTAATTTGGAAATGTTATTTCCAACCCTTGGTCACGTCTGCGGAACGTTGAGCGATGGCAAAGTACCAGTTTTGATTGGATTCGACAAGAATGATAAGTGGGCGTCAATCATCACTAGGGATCATCTGAAAGCCTTTTGTGCTGCCTTTGGCACAACAGGAACTTCTCCTCTCGTTCATATTCAAGGAGTGACACCGGAGACAAAACTTAACCCGAACTTGACCACCCAAGCCATGCAAAACTGTCCATCCAAACAAGTGACATGGTCACACTGTGAGGACACCTTTGCTTTCTTGAATCAGACTGACACTAGCAATGGCGAGAATATCACGACTGGCATCGATCTGGTAGCACTGGGAAATCCTCATTTAAGTGTCGAGGAGTGTGGCAACTTGGTATCGCTTATTCAGGGCATGTCGTGCTCAGTCCCCTCCTCTCCGCCCAAGAAACATCCAAATGTCCGTATCATGGCTTGTTTATCCAGAGAAATACATGCTCAAGCTGATCAACTGGGGTATATTCAGTATCTTGAGGACTTTGGAGTCGAGTTTATCAATGACACGTGTTGGTGTATGCTTCTCGATCCACCTGTTATTCCTCCCAATCCAGATGCAACAGTGTTGACCAACAGTGGAAAGTATGCCCACTATGGACCAGGTCTGACCAATCGGAACTTCCGGTACGGAAGCACAATTGCTTGTGTCCAAGCTTCTATGACGGGAGAATACGCTACAACATCATCGATCGCTTCTTCGACAGCTTTGCCCAGTTGGTTAGCGGTGCCTTCGAAGCAACCTCAAAGCCGTAGCTACACGACATTCGTGGAGCCCAGCAAAGACATGGTATATCTTTTGAGTTCGGCGCCACAATCACGATGGATGGATTCAGCTGGCAAATCGCTATGGGTGAAGCGATCTATTGGTAGATACGCACTCGAGATGGTCAAGAGGGCTGCAAAGAGATGATAGTCATTCGAGGAAGAAACTGTGGTAAAGTATTAGATTTTTGCGTAAAATAAAAATAGCATTTGTGGATTGGTGAGACGTGGGGATGCAAAGCCTAGGATTGTTGCTCTCTATTGGCATGCTGCATGCCTGAAATTCTGGCTTGCTCGCAAATCGGACCATCTATTTCATAAGTTCGGCAGTAGTAGCTAGTAGTCTACTGTGGGTACTCAAAAAAGGTATTTTGCTGAATACGACTTCTACTAGCTAGCAGACTAGCTACACTACTATTCTATTGTTATTAGCAGTAGACTCCTGCTATTACTACTAAGCTAGTAGTAGTAGCCTTTCGCGCTAGCTCCTCCTCCTCCGATTAGCTACTACTACCGTAAAGAAGTAGTATTAGAATCAGTCTTGAGAACGGAAAATCCAAATCCTTAACCTCACTCAGAAGGAGATATCTTTTTGGATCTTTCAACTTGGCTCAGCTGCACATCAACACTTGGAGATTCTGTCAGTCGAGAACAAGTAGTCAACTTCAAGAGCAGTAGTCATTCCTTTTTACAATCTTATAAAGTTAACGCTAAGGAACGATGTCATCGGTGAGCTATGAAGTGTACATTTTTCGTAGTTGACAATTTGTAATTTGAAACTTCAAGTTGTGACGCTTGCTGGATGGCATGCCCTGAAGAAAACGAGGTGCATGTCGTGTGGGCGTCTATTCTCACAGTCACTGGATCCTCTATGTGTTTTTGCTGCCGCAGATAATTCGTCGCTTGGGAACTGGCGCCAACCCTAACATGGCGTCGGCGGTTGTTCATAAAGGTATCTTGACTACGATGGGAGTCATCGATGGAAGTGCTCTCAAGGCTGACTCGACTTCATTGGAACAACAAACACAAAACATTCTAACACACATTGACAGTCTCTTAAAGGAAGGTGGAAGCGATAAGACTAAAGTTTTGACTGCCAATATTTGGCTCAAGGACGTCGGGCGAGACTTTGCGTCCTTTAATACGGAATGGCAAAAATGGATTGATCCTGATCATAAACCCATTCGAGCCTGCGTCGAAGCCAATTTAGCCTTTCCACAATTGCTGGTCGAAATTCAGGTTACTGCTGCTGTGGATGAATAGTTGCGATGCTTGAATTGGTAGTAATAGCTGACATTAGAGCAGCGCATCTTCTCTTTTTTTTTATTATCTCTGCTAGAAGTTTACATATTCAAAAGTTGGGACCCATCAAAAGCTTGCTTTCCTTGTGTATTTAGAAATTGGTAATTTTGGAGATCAGTCTGAAAGGAGCCAACAGCTATTTGTAACGCCATAGCTCACATTTGCAATGGGAGAAAAGTGGCGAAATAGCTGGGGTGGTAGACTGCGCATCGTGCCCACATATACTCTCATCTCCACAGACCAGCAGAGTGCAATAAGAAGTGATGTAAGCACTCTGTATGCCTACGTTGTATGTCCATTTTTTAAGGGGGAATGATAAGAATAAAAAACTATTTAAAAAAAAATGGAATGTCTAATTTACGGGGATCACAACTATGGCGCCCGCAGGGCACCAAGGTTCGGGGTGCCAATGGTAAAAACTATTAGCTTTATAGCGCTGCGCAAAATATTGAAGGAACAAATTATCTAAATTTTTGAAGTTTCTCAGGCGGTGCTTCCTCTGCTATTCCGAATTCATTCGTATCACTCCGTGTTTCTACTGATTCCTTCAAGTATCCCTCCCCTTGTGATTGCTCCAACCTACTGTTGTCGTCATCGTTTTCATTGACAGCAGAAATTGAAGTAGAGTTGCTACCTTGTCCTGTACTATCATGACTGGAACTGGCCACTAGTAAAGCAACTCCTGCACCAAGAGCCGCTGCTACTGCCACTCCAATGTCTGCTTCAACATTGATCAGTTCACCAATAGCTGCACCAATAGCACCTTCGTCCGCAGCCGATGCCAGCAGACCTGCTGCAAAGCCACCCGTGACCAACTTGGCATCCCCGGACACATTTCTGGCAGTTTCTATCATTTTCTCGGGCAAAAATGTTTTCTCGACATCCTCGAAGGTAACATAGTCAGTGATTTGATTGGCTGCCCCCGCGTCGACTTGGGTTACCGTGATGATTTCTTCGCCAGTCGCCGGCTCTCGAACAGTTTCATAAGCGACAGTTTGGGTTGCCGGTGGTGTTTGACTTCCAATTGACGAGAGAATTACGGTCCAAACCAAGCTGGCCGTCGAAAGGAAAGGGATTTGGAATTCTTCTGGAATTACCAAAAACTTTAATGGTAAAAGGAAGGCAAGATG